>Ga0098039_1000765_pt1 | contig 12994 bp, 10 predicted proteins | sample 6_EtaG_FD_75047 | JGI IMG/M metagenome (GOLD analysis project Ga0098039, IMG submission 75047) | Marine viral communities from the Subarctic Pacific Ocean - 6_ETSP_OMZ_AT15160 metaG | ecosystem: Environmental > Aquatic > Marine > Oceanic | place: Pacific Ocean | collected 2015-01-08 | reverse complement strand
TCCTTTTGTTTTCCGTTAAGGTATAGTCAACTCGATTGATTTATCGAGCCGCTTATTGTGTATATACTATAGCAACATTAAGTATCAGAGTCAAGAGGAAAATCATATTTTTCTTCTTGAATCATTGAAGCAAGAGAACAAGAATAAATATAGTCTTGATCATACTGATTTTCATAGATTGAATATGAAACTTTCATTTTATCCGTTATTTTGTTGCGAACTTGTTGTTTTATTTTTTTCATCAAAGAGGTGTCATTTTCTAAACTATTTTTGCTAATTGAATAATAAAAATATTTTTCTCTCGCAAACTTTAAATCATACAAAAGTGTTTCTGTGTTGTCTTTGTCGACGAGACCAAATGTTGCAATTTTACATATTTCGTGTGGTTCTGAACTGGTTTGTATTATAGGTTCAATCCTTTGAAATACATTATACATATGATATGTTGTTGCAATTAAGTCATTGATTTTATTGAAATAATTTTTAATAGTTAAGTTGCCAAGAACGTCTTCGCATCGTGAATTGGAAACAATAAACATCTTGTCTAACAAATTCGATCTCGCATATTGCTGCAATACGTGAAAAACCAATCGCTCCTGTTTTTTAGCTAAATCTGATAAAATATCGACATCTGGCTTAATATAGATAACAGATATATCTTTACTAGACAATTGTTCTAATAATCTAAGAACGCATCCTGATATCTTACCTGATCCACCTAAAATCAACGCGTAGGGAGCTTCAGAACCTTGAAAAAAGTTCCCAACTGACGGGAAGTTATTTTCATAATCTTCGAGCGTTTCCTGCTTTTGAATGAGCTTAAAATTCTTTTCTTTACGTGCTACCGAATCAATATAGTAGATTTTATATTGTGGATATACACTCATCTTTTTAGCAATATTGCAGCCAGCATTTCCTAATCCAATAATTGTCGACATTATACTTTTCTCATATCTCCAAAATTTCTACCTATAGAAATGTTTGTTTTAAATTTTCCTAAGTCTGTATTAGAAAATACATTAATAATTTCATTAAGTTGATGTTTTTCAGATCGATCAATATCCAAAACAACACTATCATGAATAATAAAAGCAATGAAAGACTTTTTAATAAGCTTTTTTATTTTCATAGCCTGTGTCATGACTAAATCACTCGTTGTACTCTGAATAATATAATTCAGAGCTTTTTTTTCCTCAACAGCAATCTTTCTGTCATAAAAGGTGTTTATAAATTGACCATCATAATAATATTCTAAAATCTTATTTTTGTCAAATATTTTTTCTAATTTCTTGTTAGAGGCGCTGGCATTGTAGAGCCAAGCAAAGGTTTTTTCTTTGGATTTTTCTCTCGAAATTTTATTATTAAAAACGTTTTCTAAAATCCAATCATGTACATCGATTGTTGGCTGTTCCATCTTTAAGAGACTTAATGCAGTTCTCAACTCTGCTGAATTAAAATCAAGCTCCATAAATAAGTCGTTTTGGGGCTTAATAATCGATCTGCTTTTCTTATTCAAAGTTAAAATTGGAAAACTATTTGGTATTGTTGCCAATCTTCCTGTTTTGGTTTTCCATGGATCGTATTGAACTTTATTTGATATAAATTTCTTTTTTTTCAATAGAACTCGGGACTTTATGCTTGTAACATCGATATTATTCCAATCTAAATTAAGCTCTCGTGACTCAACATCAGCAACAAGCTGAAGGATCCTTTTCATTAAATCATAATGAGGAGGCTTGTTGTGATTCTCAAAAATCCACTTACAAATTTGATTTTTAGCCTCGCAGTATTTCATTAGAAACTTTTGAGGCAAGAGATCATAAAAACAAACATCATTCAGGTTTACTTTTCCCAATTGGAAACTAGTATAAAAACTAAGCATTTTTGACTGTATATGCTCCCACTCTTCTTTAAGATGATCTGGGCATACTTCAGTCAATTCTTTTCCTTCGACATATATTTGAGCAAAATCAATGTTTTTGTCTTTTAATATTGCGTTGTGTTTCCAAGTCATATCAAATCTTTCATCGATCATTTCTTCGAAATTTCCATTGCAGTAAAAGTTTACACAACCATTTTTGTTGTCCAGCGTTTGAAAAAGCATATCTCTATTATATTAACGAATCTCGAAAAATCAATAATATTTTGCTTCATCAACTGTACTAATTTCTGAATGGTGCACTGGTGCTTTTTCTCTCAAAACTTTGCTTAATTTATTATAACTGTTTAAGAAAAATCTCTTTGTATCGTTATGAAGAAATTTTATAGCTGCCATCTCGCCTTGAATATTATAAATCGATTTTGCATTTTTGATGTTGCTTTCAATATCCTCGTTTTTCAAATCATGGTTAAGTTCCAGCAGCCTAAATTGATACACGTTACGAAGCCAGAAATCTTTAACATTAAAAGTTTTTTCTTTTAGGGCTGTCGTTAAGGGGGCGCGCCGAAAAGTACGTTTAATTATTTTTTGTGAATTATTGCAATATTTATATTTTTTGTAGGAGGATTTGGAAAGCAACAATGAATTATAAAAATCATACATGTATTTTCTTAAAAAGAATAAATCTAAAGTGTAAGTTTTAACATAATACGTATCAAAAACATGTTTTGGGCCCAATTCGTATGTAACATCAAACGCAGGAGATCCCATCAAACGTCCCATATATTCAGAACTTAAATTTGCGGCAAGGCGCCATGGTATATTTTTGTCTATAACAAATCCATGAAAACTGGCTGCGTGTTTTAAAACATTAAAATTAATATCATTCAAAAAAAGATCTGTTTTGATCTTATCATTTGATGGTGGCGATCGATATAAATCAATAGTTAAGCCACCATATCTTTGATCTGTAGTTTCCGCGGCTACAAAGCCAGAAAAAGTTATGGGGGCGCCCGATGATGTAACCAAGTTGCGTGTAAAAATATAAAATTCATCAGCAAAATCAGCAAAATTATTAATTTTATCTTCTCGTCTAAATTGAAGCAAGTAATCAAAAAACAAATCATATATACCCGACATATATTGGTGATATTTATCATAAACACTCTTCCACGCAATCATGGGATTAAGAAGAGCAAATAATGTATTCTTTTTTGGTACCTCGCCGCTGGCTGTTTTTCTTAGGATATAGTCGCTCATTTCGTTGAATGCTAACGCGACGAAATTTAAAGCATATAAAGTTTTACCGGGAGTTTTTAAAGTTTTTAGAAAATCTTCACGTATGGCGATTATATTTCCTCTGCGATCCAATTTGCCATATAAATGTCTATCATACCAAAATTCAGCTGCGCCTGGACTAATTGCATCGAAAGAGGTCATTTCATCCATTAATGTATTATTTTTATATGCTTTACGATAATGATATAATTCATAAGAATTACTTTTATTTGTAGCTAGTGATCTTTTTGGTTCAATAATTGCCATATTCTAAATTCCGTTATGAAGCCTTTCTTTAATTACTTTTTAATTTTATTTTTTACTTTAATTTATCTTTAAGTATCTCGCCCGTTGGATCGGCTTTTTTAACAGCAGAGACGCGCGTCTCTGCTGTCTCGCTGTCGAGCGGGGTCTCGCCGAGGGCGCCCATGAACTTGCCCACGTCCTCAGCGCACAAGCCTTTAAATGATTCGCAACTTGCCGCTTCGTCGCCGCACAAACCACTTCCCTGATATTTGCATTTAAGTGTCATAGTATAGTGTGCTCGATCTAATTCTCCCGATACGTTATAAATATTATAATATCCTCCCAAGCCAATGGCCCGGGCTACAGAAGAATCAACTCCCATAGTACGTGGATCTAAATATACATATTGCCCATTTCTAAAAATAGGACATCCATAAAGTTCGACATCAGCATCAAATTTTTCAAATAATTGTTCAAGCCCTGATTGGCCATCTTCTATGACTCTGGTTTCTGTTGCATATTTTAAAGTATTGCCAGAAAATTTTATTTCTTTTAAAATACCACGATCTAATCCCAAGCCAAAATGATAAATGCCATCTCGTTCGTCTTTCGCCAAATCAGAAGAAGTTTTATTAACAAATGAACGGGCGGCGCCATGAATAATAAGATAATTAACAGCCTCTGATGGGTCTTTTTGTGCGCGCATATGATTTACAGCTTTTCGAAGGCCACCCAAATTATTATATCTTTTACCAAGAGTTATTGGTTCGCGTCCGGATTCTTTTCTTGGTGCAGAAAAGAGCGTATAATTTAAAACAGGCGTAATTGCTGGCGCCCCCGCAGTACAATTAAATCCAAATGCTTGAAAAACTAAATTTGTCATGACGTCTTTAATAAAATCTATAAGAAAATATTGTGTTCGGCCTGGTTTAATAACATTATTGTAAAACCAGAGATTAAATTCATCTAATGATACTGGAATATCTGAAATATTTAATGTAGCATTTGATCCACCGCACCCAGCGTCAGCTGCAGATGGATCTGTGAAACTAACTTGAGATGTTATAAGTCGAATAGAAGATTCTAGAGAGCCCCCTGAACGATTCACGGCTGAAATAAAATGCATTGCAGTGTCTAAAATATCACCCAAAAATGTAAAATAAATGCTTCTATTTTCATTTGCTAGCGCGTTGAATCGGTTCGACGTTGAAAGTGTGGCATCTTGTACATCTTTTTGAATTTCTTTTTTGGATGGGCCTTCTGGTTTTTTATAATCACTCGAAATGAATCCTTCATCTTCGGCCTCCGAGACGTTGGCCGAAATAATCGCGGCTTTGTTATCATCCAAAGCTTTCACCGTTTTGCCCACGCTGGTTTTTGCCAGATCAGTCTCTTGTTCAGAGGTAGTTTCGGTTTGAGTACCGGGTACTATAACCTCATACCGACCATATTTGTCACCTTTATTGAGAATATCTCCCACCATTTCATAAGCAGAAAGACCGCCTTTGGGGCCCGACGTAGTATCTTCAACAGATACATCTTTTTTTGCGCCAGGGGGAGACATGTCTGCGGCTCCGCGCCACATATTCAGAGATTCTTTTTTTATATGAAGCGCTATCACCTTGCCACTTTCTTGTAATTTGTCCAAAAACATGGAATAATACATAAGTTTATCCCTCTCAATTTTCATGGCAGCATTTTTTTCTATTGTCGAGCGATCTCGCTGCGACCTTTCAGCTATATCCTTTTGTTTATCTTTCTGATCATCGGTAGCTTCGGCGCCGGCTTTGATCGCGCCCAATTTCTCTTCGGCCACTTTCCTTTCTTTTATCGTCTTTTTTATCTCTTCCTCTTTATTACGCGTTTGGCTTTTTACTGACTGTACAAGACGAAAAAATATATTTGATTCAGGTTCGGACATCTCTCCTTCGACGGCCGCTCTATAATTAATCGTTAATTCTACTTTTCCATCATTTCGAAAATTTATATCATAGCTTGTCATTTCCAGAAAAAGATGAAGCTGCATTTGCCTAAGAAGCTCTACAACTTTTGGTTTGAAATCGCTGAAATTTCCCCTGTCTTTTGCCGAAAATTCCTCAAAAAATAAATCACCCGGTGGAATGGCCCAGCCCACCGATGCTTTAATACGACGATATTGCGGATTGAAAACCAGCTCAGAATCTGATTCTTTGCTTTCTAATTTAGGCTGTCGACACCAATTATATTTATCATCCTTGTCTCCAACTAATTTATCCCTTCGCGCTGGAGTCACCATTTTCTGTGTTCTCAATAACAAATCTAAAAATTTTGCACCATTAGACTGTTTTTTAAGTAATGTATTGAAGCTTGTAAACATCAATTTTAAACTAGCTTTAATTAAAGTATTGGTTGTTGCTGGATCTTTGCCATCAAACTCATAATCAAAACTTTGAAGACCGACAGCTGCAGCTCGGCCGCCGTGAGTACTCATTATCGATTCTACAATATCTCTCTCGGTATGATCATCTAAATAAAGCTCTTGTGGTTTACCACTTTGAACTATTTTTGACGGTTTCCCTTTTTGTTTTACTTCTTTATAGTTTACGATATATAAACGAATACTTGGGACAAGCATTGATAATTGTGCCGGGCTCAAAGTAAAAAATATATTTGCATTTGGTCGATTCGCCATGACAGAAACAATATCAGATGATTCTGCTAGCACAGGAACAACAAATTGATAACCGCTAGACGCTTTTTTACATCCGCGCGCCTGAAACTTTTCAACAATGGGGCGCCACGCTTCAATTAAAAAACACTGATCCTGCCAACGAGCATTTCTTTCTGCAGCTTGAGCTTTGGGGGAAGTAGAGGCTGCCTTAATGATGGTACCATCTCGCAGAACGGTGTCCTGGCGTACCGTCGAATTAGCATCTGCTGCATCTTCAGCATTTTCTTCGGCGCTCTTGGCAGCCCAATTGGCGCCAAGTGCACCGCGCGTGTCGGTCATTCCACTACAATATAACTTGCTTTCAACCCAATCAGGTGCCAATTGCCTTTCTATGTCTAGTTCATCAAATAACATATTATAGTCCAAAATATCCGTATAATCTGTCTAAAGGAAATGGTATATAAATAATATCTCCCATTTTACAATGTGATTCCGTTGGCTTTTTGTTAAACCACGCTAAAATCCACCACTGTGTTGCATCGCCATAATATATATTGGCAAGTTTCCAATACTTATCTCCAACTTTCCACATGTGACGTCTTGTGGAAATACTTTTTATTTCTTCAACTGTTGGATATCTTAAATTCTTTGTGGCATATTGATCAACAAAAATAAGACCACGCTTTTTTAAGATATCATCATATATTTCATTACCATTTGTTATAACGTCGCGCAAACTATCTCTATCAATCGCCATTTGTTTCTATCTCCAATTTTTTATTTTTTCCTTGCAAACTTCTAAAATAAGGTCTCGTCTACTGTAATATCGCCAGTGGGGGATCCTCCCGCTGATGGATCCAGTGTATCAGCTTCATCGGAAGCTGCAACATCGCCGGCGACGGTCTCGCCTTTAGCAGGAGGATTGGGGGGAAATCCAGCAGAACCTATTATTTCATCCAGCTTCACAATATTTTCAGCAAGATTTGGATCCGGATCAATTTGACCATCTTTTTTAAGTGTAGGATCTTCTGGATCTTTCGCAAGATCAGGTTCTGTTTCCGGATCGAGGGCGGTGTCCTTCATCTTTTTACTTGCAACAAAATTTGATCCATATGGAAAACTCGAATTAGATTGGGCCATACCTGAAGATGATTTGGGACTTTTTTGCCATCCCATCTTATGTTGATGTAGGACATTAAACATACAACTTAAATCAATTTGCATTGGATATAGTTCGCCCGGGGCAGGATCATGAAAGCCAGCTTCTAAATTTGGTTTAAAAGAAATACCGTCAATCCATCCCAACAAACCATCATCTGCCACAGAACTTTTAGAAGGCCGGCCGTCAGCAGTACTAGAAATTAAATTTGCAAACTTTAATTTAACAAGGGGGGCGCCCGTAATTGCGCCGGCGCCGCGGGCCGATTGTTTTCCCTGTTCTGTATATACCGGATAACACATCTTAATAAGTTTAGACATTTTGTGTAAATTATCTTTTGCTTCTTGTCCAGATGCTGCCGGAACAGACCACGCCAAAGAAATTTTACGAACCGTGCCCTGAAACGTTGCTATTGGATCCATTCGGCCATAAACTTTATCAGCTGTCCATTCGGATGCATATTGATCTTCAAATTGCGTAAGAAATGCATTGAATTTCACCGTGAAGACGCCCTCTGAAGTCGAGGGGTCTTTGCCGCTAGGCACAAAATAAAACTGTAATAATTGTAGTTTGTTTGGTCCTGCCAAAATTGCTGGAGAATCAACATAGCCAGCCATTATCGTTTCCCTCCTAATTCACCCTCGATATATGGTACCATTCCCTTCCATACTTTTTTACCGTCCAAATTAATTGTAAATTCGCTTGCCGGCGCGCCGCCGGCTGCTGCAGTTGCTGGTTGCGCTCCTAGTTTATTTACAGCTCCCAATAATTTTGTTATAACTGCGAGGAGTGCAGTTGTTTCACCGGTTGTTTTAGTTTGCGCTAGCGTCGCGGCTTCTTTCATAACACCCTCTGCTGCTTTCGCGGCTGCAGGAGATGTTTGTGAAACTGCTTTCATAAAAACGCCGGCCGTCTTAAGACCAGGACTCTCTGGTATTCCGCCCAATTCGCCCATAAAAGTACTTAACTTCACTGGTATGGTAACATCTGTTAATGTCTCTAAATTACTTGCAAGATCTTTTATTGTCTTGGCCGCCTCAAGTTTAACTGACCCAACACTATTAAATAATTTAGTTAATAAATCTATTTCATCATCCCTGATAAAGAGCAGCGCGGCTGCAACCAGGCCAATACCAACAGCAATTCCCGCCAAACCAAGTCCAGCAAGAAGACCCAAACTAGCCAATGTTGCAACTGCGCCTATAAGGCCCAAAAGATTCTCCATTTCAATGTTGGTAAAAGAATCAACCAGTCCACTGAAGGAATCAACCAATAAAGATATTCCATATGCAGCCAAAGCTACAGCGCCGCCTATTGCAAGAATGGCTGCTGCAAACGCCCATGTGGGGCCGACAGCTCCAGTTGAGACGGCGCCTATTGCAAGAATTGCTAATACTATCCCCCCCATGACAACAACTATTCCCAGCAGAGCACCTACAATTTCTCCAGCATCTAGCCCCTTAAAGGATTTAACCAGTTGTGCAAATCCCACAGCTGCAGCTGCGATTCCAAGACCCATCATTAATGCTGCTGCTCCTAGAGCTAGAAATCCTTCTTTGTTGCGCTTAGCGGCACGGCCAATTGCTCCGAGTGGCTTGGCAAGGCCGCCGGCAGATTTACCCACTCCTCCAAATACTTTACCCAGAATACCTCCTTTCGCTGCCAATGCTGAAAATAATTTTCCACCTAAACCAACAACTTTCCAAAATTTTAAAATTCCAAACGTAAGAAGCAAAACAGCACCATTCAAATAAGTGAAGGCATCACCTGTTACACCGACTCCTTTCCACATCTTTTCCCAGCCATCTACAATATAATACAAAAGCGAGGCCAACATATCCAAAAGTTTCAATATACCGTCCAATGGTTTTTGTAGTTTTTTCATTATTGTTTCAAATTTTTGCATCGGGCCCAATGTATTGAAGGCTTCATCGGAAAGATCAGCCAAACTCATAGAAGCATCTGACGCCAACATCTGTAATTCAGCATATGCGGCCGTTGATGTACCAAATAATTTATTTGCTTCATTTATGTCATTAATGCCTGCTGCTGCTGCAATTGCTTTCTTTTCATAACGGCCGAGTTGATCAAATGATTTTCCAGTTGCTTGAACACCTCGTCTCAATATATCAATTCTTTCTTCCTCGGTGGCATTTACCATCTGGACAGTGTCAAAATAAGCACCGCCCAAAATAGCGTTCAAACTACCAACGCGTTCGGCTGCATCTTCAAAAGTATCAAATTGACCAGCAATCTCCAATAAAGAATTCATTTCAATGCCAGTTGCTTTTGCGGCTGTGGCCAATTTTTTAAATTCTTCGACACCTTTTTTGCCATATTTGCCAATAATATCAGCGCCTTCGCTAAATTGAGCATGCAGTGTACTCATCGGAACACCGATGGCGCTGCTCATTGATTTCAAACTCTGCTCAAATCCAATGAACTCATCTTTCGTATATCCGACTGATTGCATTAAAATATCGGCGGCTTTGGCTGAGTCAGCAGCGCTAACATTAAAAGCTTCTAGTGTGGCAATCGTGGTGCTCAGTTCAGTTCGCGCTTCTTTGGACATCCTACTAAACATCGCCAATTCTTTATATAAAGTTCCAACTGCCTCTGCTGCCAGTTGTGAATCTATGCCCAAACCATGCACTTCGCCACCTACGTCAGCTAAAACTTCCAAATATTCATCGCCGCCGCCAGTTGTTTCTTTAAACTGGCCAAATTGTTCACCTAAATCACCGGTCAGCTGTTTGGTGCCCTTAACTAGTTTTACAATACTGGTTGCCAACATATTTGTGGGATTAACCATGTCGACAAAACCTTTTTTCATCTCGGTGACAACATCCGTCAAGCTAGATCCTTTATTGACAGCATCAAGCATTCGACCAGTGAGGCCGGCCTCATTCCAGTTTTTTTGGATTCCTAGAATCTCGCCGGCAGTATTACCAAATTCATCTCCCAAAGCGCCGGCGGCTTCTTTAGCATCCGCTATTTTTGCAGATGCATTTGCCATTTCTTCAATGGCCTTTGTAACAGCCTCAATATCATCTTTATTCTCTTCGAGAATTTTAGAAAGCTCTTTTTTTCTTTTAAGATCTTCCTTTTCTTGCTTGGCAAGTAATTTTCCTTCCTTTTCTTTGTCTTCGAGCGCTTTTATTTCTTTTTCCAAAGATGCAACAATTACTTGTCGGGCGTCCTTGCGCTCATCTTCAGTTTCGCCGGCTGCCTTGATTTGTTCGTTATAAGAGTTTAATTCAACGTTTAATTTACGAAAGAGGCCAGCTTCTTCCCTCAAGAATTCAATTTCAGTTTGCAAATCGCTTTTCATATTTTTAGCAATTGCATTTAACTTCTTTCTGACTTCAAGATCTTTTTCACGCGTTGCAACTAATGCCTTTAGTGATTCTTCAAGTTCCTTGACTTCTTCTGGTGTTTGATCATCTCTAGCCATTTAAGGTTTTCCTATTTGAAAGGCCATTTAATGCCAGTGTGTCTCTCAAAATTGCTTACTGCAATGCCAAGCTTTGCTCTGTCTCTGTGAGTACGAGGATCATTTAAACCATATGTCAAATAAGCTGACATATATTTTTTTTCTTTTACTAAAGTATCTAAAAAGCTATCAATTTCGCGACGGGTACCCTTAACGTTCATCGGTATATGATGGCCTCCGAACATAGCTCGCAAAATTCTTTTAACTTGTAAACCTAGAGTACTGTATCTTCCCTCATTAAGATTTTTACACTCTTCTAGATTAATTTCGATCGTTTCCATAGTAAATCCTCACAGATATTAATAAATAGTATTATTTTAGTAAAAGTAAAAGGCCATTAAGATAGCGTGTACGTTTTACTGCCTGTGCCACTATTTTGAGATTCTTCTATTTTTTCGCGTTCGAATTCTAGCTGTTGTTTAAGTCTCTCGACAAACCAATTTCTTAAGCCTATGGGAAGATTATAGACTTCGATAAAGCTCCAATGACCGTGATATTTTAGAGCAAAAACTTGCTCATATATTGCCTTTTGATAATTATGATCTAGGCCAAAAAAATTCCACAGTAAAGGGCACCTCCACGTCTTGGGAGTAATCACACTCACTACATTCAAAATACTGCTTTAAATCAACAGCAGGCAATACGTCAGCATATGCCATTCTCAAATGCTTGGAATCAAAGGCAGGCATTACGTCAATAAAGCGTGCAATAAGATCTTTTTTCGTTACGCCATTAACTGAAACAATAAAAGTTCTAAATTGTTCTGTTAGCGCAATCTCGCCTTTATTTTTCTTGCTATTTTGCAAAAGCGTACGCTCGTCAAGGCCTCGCAATAATCTAAATTCTACTTTAGCTTCTGTTTTGGGTAAAGTAATAACAAAGTTACCATTTTCAGTAGCAGTTATATCATCACGATCGTGATCGTGCAAATATTTTATTTTTTTATCGTCTAGATCAAATGTGTGACTATTTGCTACACCACAACCTGGGCAATTTATTTGCGCTTTGTAATCTGCACCATATGCAGAAATTCTTGTTGCAATAATTAATGCATTTTTGTCACTTATAAGTAAATCATCTAATTTGATTTTTTTATCAACAATAATTGATTGAAGCATTCTATCTAATGCCACGCCTTTTTTAAGGAGAGATTTATTAACTAATAAATCCTCTTCTCTGGCTGTCATCAGCCTCACTTCTATTTCTTCTTGATTATGTAGGGGATGTCCTTCGGAATATAGAAGGCCTTTTGAAGGCAGATCAACAAATTCTGTTGGTACAACAAAATGTAAACTCTCTTCAGGAGAGACTACATCTTGCATTTCTTCTACGGATTTTTCTGGGACATTTTGAGCATGCGCTCCTGATCGAGCACTATTATCTCTAATTGTCATATTTACCTCATTAAATTTTTATGATCTTATGCTAGTCCAAGTAGTTTTTCTGCGAAACTCTCGGCCAACGTCAACCACTGGTCCATGTTCTGCTCCGGACCGCCGCCGCTTCGGGCCATATATGCCCAATCATATTGCAAGGTAAACGAAAGCGTGGTTAATTCTTCGTCACCGTAAGAGAGCGTACCAAAATTAACATCTCCTGTAATATAAGCATTATAAAGTTTCCATTGGTCGGCTATAGATACCTTATTACTAGCCGGCGCTTCGCGGGCCCCAAGTTGAGTTAGAGTAACCTCGCCCAAAGAGTTTACTGAATCTTTCTTTTCAAGGCTATGTGATGCGCTCTTCATAGATTTATCTGCATTTCCCCATGGCATTCTATAGCCAGATGCAAGAAGAAATTTATTTAGTGTATTTGATGCATCAACAGGCTGTACTGGGTCTACAAGCGTCACAGCGATTGGATTCCAAACGACACGACCAGGATAATTAAATGTATGATTGATAAATTTATGCGGTATGTTAGAAATATTATATTTTGGCTTCTCGACAGTCTTAACTATCCATTCCACATTTGGAAATTTAGAAATATTAAAGAGAAATCTAAAATTTCTTTTTGGTTCCACATTTTTATTACTCCAGAAATTGTCGGGCATTTGTTCACTTCTCCTTTACTTTTAAAATATCAATCTGTGTAGATCATTAATAATTAGTTGTTAAGTTTTTTTTTAGTCCTCAAAACTAGCGCCACTGCTTGTAATAAAGAAATCAATTGCAATAAACTCGATAGCCTTTGCGGGTTTCAAGAAAACTTTTGCATACATGATATTTCTATCTCTCAAGTCAGGCGTCGTCGTTGTTTCATCGCGAATAAGCCTAAATTCTTCAAGTC
>Ga0098039_1000758_pt1 | contig 13062 bp, 15 predicted proteins | sample 6_EtaG_FD_75047 | JGI IMG/M metagenome (GOLD analysis project Ga0098039, IMG submission 75047) | Marine viral communities from the Subarctic Pacific Ocean - 6_ETSP_OMZ_AT15160 metaG | ecosystem: Environmental > Aquatic > Marine > Oceanic | place: Pacific Ocean | collected 2015-01-08 | reverse complement strand
TCGAATGGGTTGCGGAAAACCATCCAGACATCATAGCGGACCAGGTGGACAAGATATACAAGAGCACGGCACAAGCAGAATCCGGGTTGGCATTACGCATCAATGATAAGGGTGATCTGTCGAACGCCCAGGTAGCACTGATTAAAGAACTGAACAAGCGCGGTCACCGGGTCCAGATTTTCTCGAAGCGACCGGACATGCTCAAAAAGGTTTCGGATTTTAATCTGTAGATGCTGTCGATTGACGGGTCCAATATTGAACTGGCGCGGAAGAATCCGGATGCCCAACTGGCTGTTACTATCACTGACTCCATGACCCCGGAAATGATCAAGGAACTCAACCCCAGGGTTGCGGTTTATCTCCCGGTGAACATGAAAGGTGGGGACATGTCACGGGCGGATGTCAAAGAACGCTTCCCGGAAACATTTAGAAAGATGATCAATAAACTCTGCCCGGTAGACGGTGGAAAAATGAAAACAAAACCGGGGACCAGTTTCGTCAACATTGTCAACAAGACCGCAGAGCCGGGGGTATGGACTTGTACTGCGTGTGATAAGTTCGGAGCCGCCGGATGTTTCTTTGGTAAGAACCAGAGCGAGAACGCCAGGAAAATTTTAAACCAGAACAAACAGGTGAACAGCCCGACTTCCACAGAAGAGGCGGCTTGGACTAAGGGGGCATACAAAAAATTTACATCGGACAAGGGGTTAGATAAAGAAGAATATTGGGACGATTTGACCGATGAAGATCAAGCAAAAGAATTGGCTAAATTAAGAAAAAAAACGAGTTTCACTCAAAATTAACGAATGATATAATGGAATTCAAACAAACAAAACAAGCGATCGAAAAACAATTAGGAGTACTGCGCGATGGCAACGAAATCACCGAAGACGAACACGCAGGAATTAGCGGAGCTCTTTCTGAGGGGGAACAAGATCTACGGATCGAACCTGTCCAAGAAGGAGATGGGCCAGTTGATAATCAAACAATCGAAAGTGCTGGCGGATACAGCGAAGGCGGAGAAGAAGCTGGACGAAACCTTGGCGAAACCTCCTCCGGAGCAATGGTCGAACCAGCAGATGCCGAAATAACTCTGACCACATCTCCTGCTGTTTACGATCCCGACAAGGGATATGAAGTTCAGCAAGCCGGCTGGGGTCCTGGTATCAAAAGCACCCTCAAGAAATTTTTTCCTGATAAAAAAGATGTATCCCCACGCACCGAGGCCCCGGACCAACCGCGGCCGGCATACGGTGACCCGGTCATTCCCCCGACAGTGCGCGAAGCAACCCCCGAAGATGCACCCCTTCCGATCGATCCGGAAGTCGAAGATTTTCTCAACAAGGCAGAACAGGCAACCGAGGTTGATCTCTACGGCAAACACAGTCGTGTCAATTTCGACAAGATCGAAAGTAACGAACAGTTCGATGATGATTTCAGAAGGTTTCTGATCAAGGCCATGGAGATGGAAGATGTAATTCCGGAAAAGGTCACCTTTGATGAAATTATTCTCGAGGCCGGAAAGCTGAATTGGACCCAAAAGGACATCATGAAATTGAGTGCGAAAGACTTTGACAATTCGGCTCCCATGCTGAAGGTCAGGGATCTGGCACTCCAGGCTGCGGCGTATGCCTATAGAATAACCAAGCGTGCTGCAAACGGGGATCCGGATGCCGAGGCCAAGTGGCTGGCGGCTATGGCCAATTTTGCCAAGGTGACCAAAATGCGAAATGAGCTTTCTGCCAGCGTGGCCCGGACGGTGACCTCTTTTAAAATTAAGGCAGGACAGATTTCAAGAGAATCCGGGGTGGAAAAACTGGAAGCGATCGACAGTGACTTGGCCGAGCTCGAACAATTTATGAACACTTCAGTCGATGAAGTCCGCGACCTTCCGCCAGGTTTGAGCGTTAAACAGATGGCCAGGGCACTTCTGATTGCCGGCGATGATGCTTCTCCGAACGCTTGGGGTGAAATGGCCGAAGAGATCCCCGGAATGCAGGAGTTTTTTTTCGCGCACATGTATCCATTCATGTTGTCTTCATTCAGAACCCATGCCGCAAACTGGTTCTCGAATGGGTTTGTCGTTACTGATTATCTCGCTACCCAGGGGTTTGCTGCCGCAGCCTCTCCGGTACGCCGGAAGCTTCTTGGAGTGCCGCGTAAACGCAGACACCGTGCCAGCCCTCTCATTCGCTGGGACAACGTGCCCCTGCTGAACCGGATATACAAGGATACCGAGGATAGAAAAACGGCCAAAGAGTTTTTGCACTACCTGGCCGTGCTCAAACAGAGTCTTCCGGAAGCATGGCAAGTAGCTAAAAAATCCTACAAGATGGAACCGGAAAAAGTAAAGATGGGAAAGCTGGAACGCAAGAAAATGCCCAGCGAGGTTTTCAATGCGAAAAGTATACAGAAGTTTTTGCATTGGCTTCATGACCCAAAGAATCGAGAGGCGAAAGAGAAGTGGTTCCAGAGAGCCATTATGCCTAAAGATTTAAAACAGGGTGGGACCATGGCACGGGCGTTCGATTGGTGGGGCAAACGGCTCGATTTCCCAGGTAAACTGCTGCACGCCGCGGATGATTATGCCAAGACTTTCAGCCGGGGTTTCGGGGAATTGGATTATGCCTACCGGAAAGCCTTCCATCTTTTAGAAGAGCGAATCATCACGCCCGGAGAATTTGACAAGGTTGTCCAGCAGCTGCTGAAAGGCCGGAGCCCGGCCATGCAGAAAGCCGGGGAAACTCTCGCAGAATTCAATACGTTCCAGAATGATCTCGGGGAGATCGGGAAGTGGGTCCAAGAGGGCCGCGAGAAAGTTGCGAACTGGGGCTGGGGTGTTCCCTGGGCCCACATGGTGCTCGCGTTTATCAAGACCCCCGTCAACATACAGAAATACAATCTGCATCTCCTGAACCTGACCAAGAAAGGCCGGGCAGACATCATGGGCAAAAACGGGGGAGCCGCCCAGGATGAGGCGCTTGGCCGCTGGGCCGTGGCCAGCCTGTATGTCACATCAGCTTCCGGGCTCTCGAGTAAGTTTTTCTCGGATGATGTCTGGCTCAACGGTTTTGGGTCCATGGGGATGACGGTAGAAGTGGAGGGCAAAGAAGCCCAGCGAGCTCGCCGGATGGTTGAAATGAATGCCGGGTTCAAGCCCTGCTCGATCGCGATCAGAGATAACAAGGGGACCATACATACTTACGGGTTCAATACCCTGGAACCGATCGGTACGTTCTTCTGCGCTACCGCGGATATCACCCAGAACTGGCATGAGATTGTCGGGCACGCCGGAGAAGGTGAAGCTATGAAGGTCATGGCCTCTCTTTATGAAATCCTGGCAAATAACATGATCAATAAAAATTTTGCCAAGAACGCGCATGAACTGATGGCGGTCCTCATGGACCCGAATCAGTCGGCCCGTTCCCCGAAGATCGCTGACAACCTGGTCCGCATGGTGATTCCGCGAATCATTACGGACATGAAAACTTCCCTCTACCTAGATGACCGGTACCATGATTTTGAACATTCAATGGACGGGTTCAGCGGTGTGTGGGACGTACTAAAAAACAGCATCCCCGGCCTCTCCCAGACACTCGGCCCAAAAGTCAATTACTGGAACGAACCCATTTTCAACCTGGGATCTTGGGGGCCGGATTGGCTTTCCCCGTTTAGGTACTCCAGGGCCACGCCGGATGCGGTTGACAAGGAAATGTACCGGCTGCTCATGCCGATGCGTGACTTACCCAGGAAACTGGAAGGAGTCAAGATGCACCCGAGGGTCCGGCTCCATTGGTACTACTTGATGAACAGCACAGAAGCATCCGCGTTCGGTGGAAAGAAAATGAAAGAGGCCGTAGAGGATTTGATCGATCCCCAAAATCATAAATACCATGAAGAGGTGGACAGCAAGTTTCCGGGGGATCCGGAGGGGGCAGATTTGAAGCGGATCGATCTGATTAAAAAGAGGCTCATGAAGTACAAGAACATGGCCAAGGATCAGCTTTTAGATGTTGCCAACCCAGATCCAATAGTGATGGAATACCAACCGGACCTGCATGAAAGAATTGAACAGGAGAAAGAGAAGACAAAAGAAACTGTAGAACCATTGGATAAAAGCAAGATGAAACCTCGGTCGATGCTGCAATGGCAGGAATACTATAAAACACATCAACAACAACCGCCATTAGGGTTTAAATAAATGACTGTATCCACAACTACCAGAAAAAAAAGTTACACCGCAAATGGTTCGTCCACGGTGTTCGCGTATGATTTCCGAATTTTCAGTGATTCGGACCTGAAAGTATACGTTGATGGCTCGCTAAAAACACTCACAACGCATTTTACCGTTTCCGGCGCTGGTGATGCTTCCGGCGGCAATGTCACTTTTGGTTCTGCCCCGGCCGACACCCTCTCCGTAGTTATTCTCCGCGAGCTCCCCAGGACCCAAACCACCGACTACGTTGACAACTCGGCATTGAGCGCAACTTCCCTGGAAGATACCGCTGACAAAAACCTGATGCTGATCCAGGAGATCGATTCCAAGGCCGGCGAAGGTTTCCGGTTCGCTGACGTTGTGGTCGATGCCGGCGTGACTACGGTGGACAAGAACGCATCGGATCGCGCCTCCAAGCTACTATCATTTGACTCCGCTGGGGATCTGATTGCTACCCAGGAGATCGGGGTGAGTCGCGGTAACTGGGCAGCTTCAACTGCATACAACCAGCGCGACATTATCAAGGATACCGATAACAATAATATTTATCTCTGCATCACGGCTCACACCAGTTCCGGTGCAGTTCCGATTAGCACGAATGCCGATGTAGCTAAGTGGGTTTTATTAGTTGATGCCGCGAGTGCGACCACATCGCAAACGGCTGCTGCGAGTTCGGCAACTTCTGCTGCGAGTTCGGCAACTTCTGCTGCGAGTTCAGCAACCTCCTCGGCCTCAGATGCAACCGATACAGCCGCAGATTTAGTGCTAACAAATGCGGATGTTGTTCTGACCAATGCTGATGTCGTTCTGACCAATGCTGATGTTGTTTCGGCTGAAGCTGCAAAGGTAGCTGCTGAGGGAGCCACTGGAGCTTCCGCATTTAAATTCACTTTTGATAATTCCACCTCGATGGCCGATCCCGGCACGGGTGAAATCCGTTTCGATAATGCCACAGTGGCGAGTGTAACAAATTTAGCGTTCGATGCGGTGTCCGCCGATACATCCAACCCGGATGTTAGCGACTTCATTGCATCCTGGGATGACGGCAGTAATACAGCGCATGAGGGTTACATTACAATCCGCAAGTCCGGCACACCGGCAACTTATGCTGTTTTCTCGCTGACGGGTAGCGTGACTGATTCAACGGGGTGGCTGCAATGCCCGGTGACTCATGTCGATTCAAACGGCACTTGGTCAAACGCTGACACGATGTTTATTTCTTTTTCCAGATCCGGTGACAAGGGAAATACCGGAACGCTTGCAGTCGGCACAGTTACAGGAAACACGGTAACAGTAGGCAATCCTGCTACGGCAGCAGTTGCTAACTCTGGTTCGTCAACCGCAGCCACCTTTGATTTTACTTTTGGGATACCTACCGGAGCCACAGGTGCAACGGGCACAAGTGCTTCTGGTTTCCACTACCAATTTGCAACTGCCACGGCAGACTCCGATCAGGGAGCAGGAAAAATTTGGCTGAACCACGGTACTGTAGCAAGTGCAACCATTCTGTATATCGATGATGACGATAATGATGGCACAGATATATCAGCATTCACGGCTACATGGGATGATTCATCCGCTACCTCTGATAAGGGGTTTATTAAAATTCAGTCCAGAGCTACCCCAACCGATTATGCGGTCTTTAAAATAAGCTCCACTGGTACAGACAACACGGCATACTGGGAGTTTCCTGTTACGCATTTAGTCAGCGCAGGAACATTTTCTGACACCGAGGTGGTCGATGTTTTCTTCACACGGTCAGGTGATTCAGGCGGTGTTGCTAATAGAACAGTAGACACGATGACGGGCGATGCGTCAGATACCACGCTTGCTCTTTCACAATCTCCCGGCTCTACTAATAACTGTACTTGTTTTATTGATGGCGTGGGGCAACATCCCGGTACGGATTTCAATATTTCGGGATCAACCCTGACTTTTACTACTGCTCCCCCGACAGGGACGGTGGTGGTTGCGATATGCGGGGGTAATGAAAACATAGGAACCCCTTCTGATGGCACGGTAACTCTTGCAAAAATGAGTACTAATAGTATCGATAGCGATCAATACGTTGATGGGTCTATTGACTTAGCTCATATGTCTGCTGAAAGTGTAGACAGCGATCAGTATGTTGATGGGTCTATCGACACAATCCATATTGGTGACGATCAGGTTACAGGAGCAAAACTTAATCCTGCGTTAGTAACAGGGGATGTTATTTATGCGGACGGCACGGATACGATTACTCGACTGGCAAAACCCGGTACTCCTGCTGGCGAAGTATTAACATTCGCTACAAGTGCAACGGCCCCCAGTTGGGTAGCTCCTTCAACTGGCAGTGCATTTACAACGGTAGCTGCCGTTGCGACTAGCTCGGGAACCTCCCCAATTGTTATCGCCAGCAGTTTACCGTCTGGAATTTGTCAGTTCACGGTGAATGCTGTTTCAATGTCAGCGGGGGGTGGAACGGCAAATAACTATATCATTCAGCTAGGCGATTCGGGGGGATATGAAGCAACTGGATATGTATCTGGTGCTACACGAATAGACGCTGGAACAGATAACTCATTTAGTGCGACAACTGGGCTGTTACTGATACAAAATTCGAGTAGCGATGACTCTCATTCACAATGGTTATTTACTAAACACGGCACAGGTAATACATGGATGATGCACAATGTCGGTTTCACTAACGCAGGATCTAATGCAATCACCGCTTGTGGAGTTAAAACCTTATCTGGTGAATTAACGCAAATACAAATCACTCAACTTGGCACTCCAACAACTTGGGACGCTGGCACTATAGCGATACAATACACAGTTGCATAAGGAATAAATAATGAAATTCACGACAATAAACAAACTGGACGCAGACAATCGACTCATTAAAATTGACACTAGAGAAACTGAAGATGAAGCCAAGGCTAGGGTTGCTGAGTTACATCTAATGGATGGCTATGAAGATGCGTTCTATGTCGATAATAATGCTTGCGATGTTAATGGGCAAAGACCTGATCGTAATTGTCACCATTGGATTGGTGATCCGGTGACTAAAACTGTAACGCTAGATGTTGATGGGTTGCTGGCAGAAATAAATGAGATGGAGATGCGTACGCTCCGCTATGACCGTAATAGAAAATTGCAAGAGTCTGACAAGTTAATTAATGCAGATCAATGGGCTGGGATGACACATGATATGAAGGCTAAGTGGACTGAATATAGACAAGCTCTGCGTGATTTGCCATCGGCTGGATCACCCGAAAATATTATTTGGCCCAAACACCCAAAGGAGTAAAGAATGTCCACTACCAAAGTTACATCAGCCCTTATAGACAGCCTTGATGCTACCAAGCTAACAGGCACGATTGCGGATGCTCGTATATCAGCAGGCTCAGTTGCACAACACGTTGATCTAACCGCAGTACGTCAAGATATAGCCATGCTTGCTCTGTATAACGCTGTTTCAGATAACAGAGCAGCATACAACTTACCCTATTCATTCATTGATCAATTTGAAGATGATACTGGGGTGACTACCCAAACTGACGTTGATAATGTGAGTGAATATTTTGCTACACTTGTTGCCAGTACAGTTGCAGCAGATGCAGGTGGAACAAAAACAAGTATTCAAGATGATAACACCAACCAATCAGGTGCAGCAGCTTGGGGAAATTATGGAACTGGAAGTGGTGGTCAATTAGGAACTAATACTGCCGATTATAATGTTCAACATATTGGCACAAGTGCTTATCTTACAGGAGATTTTGTTTTAGGTTTTGAAGTTGCATCTGTAACTAATTCAGATGCTCATACAGGTCAAACTTACTACCAAGTAGGATTAGACTCTGCGGGAGATACTACTAATGGCCCCTTATATGGTATTTCTGCCATAACATATGCAGCTTTTAATGGAGTAGGTTCTGATATTAAATTAATGGACGAGACAACTGTAATAAATACATTATCAAATTCTTTTTCAAATGCTAAAACTTATCGTTGGGCCAGAAGCGGTAGCACACTTTATTTTCAAGAAGATGATGTCAATGTTTATACAGTTGATAGCGGTGTTTTTAATTCATCTGCGGCACAATGGGCACACTTTGGTTATTCTAAAGGAGGTATAACAAGACTACTTGGTTCACCATCAGAGGGTGTTTATTACAGAAGTGGAATGTCAGCAATTAAAGGAATGCCTACAACTTCTACAAATGCAACAGGCACTCTCATATCAGACACCCAAACCGCACCAGCAGCTACCACTAAGATGTCAGGGGTTATCCTCTACAAAGATAATGCAGGAACTGCAACGTTAGGAACTGATCTAGTTATATCGCTTTCAGCTAATGGTGGAACTAACTATACAGAGGCAGCTAGTTACGGAACTGTTACTCCTCTATTCTCTACTGGAATTAAGATGGTACGGCTTGGAGAAACCACGGTCACTTCGGGCAGTTCCCCAGTAATTAAAGCTGTATGGGCTAACCAAGTGGAATCATCAAAAGAAACTCAACTTCACGGTTGGGCCATGAATTACTAGAACGATGGAACTGATCTACATACTAGCAGGATACTATCGTTGCATAACCTACAGCTATTACAGCGGTAAGTGTCTAAAATGGGAATGGGTTGAGGAATGAAAATTTTGTTGATTGTAACTTTATTTTTAGGTGGATGCGGCGGGGGCCTGGTTGAAACAGTAACCCTCAACGCCGGCTCGAGTTTGGTGAGTAATCTTTTGATAGATAAAATGAAAGGCAATGAGGGGTGCAATGGAGAAATTAACTGAATGGTTTTTAATCATGTCGGCCGCCATCGGAAGTGGAATCGCCTGGGCCATCAAGCGCCTGTTCGGTAAAATGGATGTCCTCGAAACTCGCCTCGATCTTGTCGAGCGTGACCAACTCACCAAGGAAGACTTAAAAACAACTTTAAAACCTCTACAGGAAACAACCAACTTGGTACTCAACCACCTTCTTGACCACAGGAACACCGAGAAATGATCTGTCCTGCTTGCGGCTGTTGCGGCGGCCAGGACCATCATCCCTCCTGCCTGGTATCCAAGGAATGCGACCGGGCCGATGAAGGTGGATGCTGCCAGGGCGCTCCGATACAGGACCGGGAACAAAGCCCCCCTATAGAAAAGAACCTCCCTACCGCGATGATGAAGTCAGGTTGATAATCTCCTGCTGTAACTTGATGATCTCCGCCTGGGCCTCCTCGAATTTCTGCCGATACATCGAACCCACCTGCATCCTGGCCATGCGAAAAGTGTTTGACATTTTCTATCCTTATGGCTAAGATTATGCCAAGTTATGTCTAAATGAGTGCTAACGTGACACAACAAGTCAATTTAAGAGGAGGTCACCATGGATGAAACAACCCGAATGATCGTGACCCGGCTGCTCCAGCTGTTCATGCTGGTGCCGGTCATTTTCGCTTTCAGACAACTCTACAAGGATGTGTATGACCACAACAAGCCAGACACTCACAAAGATCCGGAAGAAGATTAAGGAACTCAAGAAGGACGATCGCATCGAGGTCATCTGGGTCGATGCCGGGGATCTCGATCCTTCCGAGGGTCTGACCTGGATGGACCAGAAGGATGCAGCAAAGGGGATTCGTTCCATTCCGATCCGGACCATTGGGTATTTCCTCGCGTACAAGGCACGCACCCTGGTGCTCTGCCATAACATTGAGTTCAGCGACAAAAAGAGCAAGTCAGTGGCCAACAGGGGCCAGATTCCACTCGGGTGTATCACCCGTATCATTCCATTAAAAAGCTCATAGGAGGGGCTCACAATGGCTAAAAAAGAAAATGGTAAAAAGAAACAAGAGGTTAAGTACACCAAGGCCGGGCCGGCTGCCTGGCTCAAGGTGTATAAGCCGGACACCACATTCAAGGAGGGCGGCGAGTTCGCCGTGGATCTTTTCCTCGAGCCGGAGAAAGCCCAGGAGGTGATCGATGTGTACGACAAGATCGTGGCCGACACCGTGGCCGATGAAGGTGGCAAGCCGAGCAAGGACGTTCAATACAAACTGGTGTCGGACTGTACAGAAAAATATCTGGATGGATTATCAAGCACCGGGCTTGACGTTGACCCCACCTGGTACCTTTTAAAGTTCCGGGTGGATCACAAGGTGACCCCGAAAAAAGGGGAACCTTTCGAGAACCATATCAAGGTAGTGGACAAAGCCGGGAAGGATCTGCCGGAGAGCAATGATTCGATTGGCAACGGCTCCGAGATTCGCGTGGCCTACGAGCCTTATGGCTGGGCGGTGTCGGGCAAGGTCGGGTGCAAGATGCGTTTGAAAGGAATCCAGGTACTCGACTTAGTCGCTTACGCCAACAACTCCATCGAGTTTGAAGTAGAAGTAGAGGAGGACGATATTGCCTTCTGATCCAAAGGTCATTTGTGATGACGATCACCGGTACTATGTGCGCGTGGATGAAGTGATGCGCGAGATGCCATCGGTGACTACTATCATGAAGGATGTGGGCTACTACCCCTGGGCGTTCGGTGTTTCCAGGGACAAGCCCGAGATGGAGGTTAAGTTCCCCACCGAACAGGAGGAGGAACTGCAACAGAAGCTGGACACCGCCGCACAACGTGGGACCGCGGTGCACCAGATCACCGAGGACCTCGACCGAACCGGCGAACTCCCGGATGAAATCGCGCCGGAACTCGAACCCTACATCGATGCCTACCTCGACTTTAAAAACCAGAACAACATCGAGATCACGGCGATTGAGGAATTCGTTTATAACGAGGAATTCTGGTACGCAGGTGCGCTCGATCGAGTGATGACCATCAACGGCGTGCCGGCCATTGTCGATTTGAAAACCGGCCAGACTGCCTGTACCACCGGGGTGCAGCTGGCCGCCTACCTTTATGCCTATCAATCCATGGTAGACAACGGTGAGTTCACCCGGTTCGGATTGCATCTGCGCCCCAACGGAACCTACAAACTTGTGCCTTACAAAAACAATCAAGACCTCGCCAACTTTCTGGCCGCGGTCCGCGTGTACCACTATAAAAGGAATATATGAAAACTCCATACAAGCTGGAACCGAGTCACACCCTGGTCCCATTGGATCATGAACAGTTTGTCGTAGCCGCGCCGGAAGCGATCGAGGCCCTGGTCGGACAGATACAGATCCGCAACGATGCAGATTTTATCCGGACCGATGCCCTGCTCGGTAACCTGGTGGCCGATAAAAAAACGGTGGAGGAACGCTACGAGGGGCCGGTCAAGTCAGCCCACAAAGCGCACAAGAACCTGACCAGTGAGCGCAACGAAGCCCTGGGAAATTATCAGAAGGCGGAGAGTCTGCTTAAAGAAAAGATGAAGGGGTACAGCATGGAAAGGGACCGGAAGGCTCTGGCAGAGCCGGAGGTCACCACAACTTCCATAACCCCACCGGAGCTCCGGTCTAAGCTGAAGCATACCAGTTTCAGCGTTAAATGGAAATATAAAATCACCGAGCCGGACCAGTTGCCTCGCGAGTACATGGAGCCGAACCGGGCGATGATCAGCAAACAAGTGAACGCGATGGGTGAGATGACCAGGATCCCCGGCGTGACCGTTCACCGGGATGACATCGTAACGGTGCGGACATGATCCATCCGGTCAAGGTTTATGACAAACACGGCCAGCTGGTAATGACCATCAGCACGGCCGAACTTTTAGAAATGAGGGAGCGTGACTATGCCAGATCAAAAAAAACTGTACAACGAAAGCGAGCTCATCGTCTGGCTCGGTCTAAAATCCAAGCGACAACTCCGGGGCCTCCGGGACAAGGGGATGCCACACCTCAAGCTGAACGGCCATCAGATCCGGTACGATCCGCAGAGAATCGAGGCGTGGATGACGGAAAACGCCAAGAAATAGACAAGGATAAGACCTTTGTTTCTAACTACATGGCCCAAACACGCCAGATTTTTAAGTTTATTTTTGCCAAATAACTTGACATGGGTGACAAGAACCCCTATATTTAGGTTTGTAAGAACATCTTAACAAACTTAACAAGGAGGTCACCAATGGAAAAACTGGTCAAAAGAGATAATGAAATTAAAAAAATAGTAGATCGAGTGGTAATCCGGAAAGACCCATTTAATGGGGTTGCTAAACAATGGCAAGCTGATTTGTATTTCAAGGATGGAAATGCTTGGTATTCATGGCTTTCTGGTTATAGAAGCAAAAAATCATTAATCGCTTCTATCAACTATGTGATTGAAACGGAGAGCCAACAACTTATGAGAAAACTCCCACATGAAGTTATTCTTATAGTGCGAGCGCCATATAAAGAATCTTGGGATACCAATGCCAAAGGTGATGCTACCTATATAAGACGATCAAGCCATTGTAGATGAAGGAAAACTAATCGGGGCCTCCGGGCCCCTTCACCCAGGAGGTCACCATTGAAACCCCTTAAACACAAACGGACACTTAAACAGTATTGCAAAAAGATGAAGGTATCCAGCGATTGCATCGGCAGAGATGAAAAGGGTGATTTGATTTGGGCCTATCGCGGATCTTTTAAAACATGGAATTGTTCTTTTTTTACTACCCCTGGATACAAAACCGAGGAAGAGGCGCAAGCCGCTATTGATCGGGGCGATGTTGATACTCAATTTATCAATGAGCCAATGATATGAAATCCCAAACCACATGAAAAAAAACTGGCAAAAGATTAACTACAAAAATTGAAGATTTATAAAGGAGGTCACCATGGCAGTTTATAAACGAAACGATATTTACTGGTACGATTTTTGGGTTGCTAAAAAAAGAGAACGCGGATCGACCGGTCATGTCAATAAACGAAAAGCCCAAGCGTTCCACGATGATTT
>Ga0098039_1000757_pt1 | contig 13068 bp, 10 predicted proteins | sample 6_EtaG_FD_75047 | JGI IMG/M metagenome (GOLD analysis project Ga0098039, IMG submission 75047) | Marine viral communities from the Subarctic Pacific Ocean - 6_ETSP_OMZ_AT15160 metaG | ecosystem: Environmental > Aquatic > Marine > Oceanic | place: Pacific Ocean | collected 2015-01-08 | reverse complement strand
CCGGCTAGCGCGGCTCCGGTACCAAGGCCAAAGGCATTCTGTCGAGCAGATTTGCCTAGGCGCTTAAGAAAGGAATTTTTCTCTGCTTCAGTTAAGTTAACGTCGAGCTTATCAAGTTCTTCATTAATATACAAATTTAAGAGGCGCGCATGCACCTCTTCTTTGATGATTTGTTCAAGTTGTGATGTTGTGATTTTCATTTAAAAATTCTCTATTAATTAATCTGCAGTGCAAGAGCAACTCCACTAGTGGAATTGACGGGGGTAAACGAAAACGTATCGCCAGAAATAGGATCTTTTAGTACTAGCGGCTTTAGATCATCAACATAAGCTTTTTGGGTCAGATAATGACGGATATTTCTGATGCTAGCCATACTGCCAAATTGTGCGGTCGCTTGGTCTAACATGCTCCCTTCGACATTTTTATCTCCGTTCAGTTTTTTAACTGCCGCGAAGAACGCCAGTTCGGCTTCATTGCCGGCCTGCACCATCCCCATATTTTTAGCGTATTCAATCATGTGCTTTTTATTGTCTCTGAAAGCGCGCCGCGTGAGGAATCTTGGGTTAATTAGTTTGCCTGCGGGGACTTCAATCCCCTGTCTCTCTAAGGCCGGCGATGGCCTGGCATTGTCCTCTTGCACTCTGGCGGCTTCTAACCAAAATGCCTGAGCGAGTTGATCTGTGTTGAGACCTTCAAGGGCGGGCGCCATCATCGGATGGGCCTCGTGTGAAGCGTCGGGGGCAACACCGGGCTCTTTATCGCTAGCACCTGGGGCAAAGACTTGTTCTCCCGCTTCGTTCAACGGCGAAGGACCGGTCTTCTCATCCATAAAGTAGCGAGGGTCGATCCTCTTTTTGTTTTTTCTTGGTTTTCCCCATCTAGACATGTTGTGCTCCCTATACTGCTGATAGCAAATTCAACAATAAATAGTTGTCTCTATCGATAAAGGTTGCGTTATTCTTTCTATCCTGGAATACTTCCTTTGTCATCGAGCCAACATCCTCGTAGCCAGCAACGTCTATTTTATACATTTCAATATCATACCGAAGAAGTGTTTGAATAATTTTATTTTCTTTTTCTCTGGCATCTGGGTCGAGTGCAATGTAGATGGGGGTGTCATTGAGGACAATTTTACGGATGAGGTCAGAGTTCGATCTAAGTGTTGAGCCCAAAATGGGAACAGAATTTCGTGCGACCAGTGCATCAAACACTCCTTCTACCAAAACAAGATCCTTGTTCCAGTTAATAAATAGCTCATTAAACACTATATCTTTCGACGCTCTTGGGTTTTTATACTTATAAGAGTCCCCTGTATAGGATCTGGCGATAAAATAGCTACAATCGCCATTATCGTCGAATGACGGTATAATAATTCTATTTTGATATTCCCCACTAAAGCAATATCCAATTTTCCATTTCAGAATATCTTCTTTCGTTATACCGCGTTTCTGCAAATATCGAAAAGCATACATTCCAGTTGCAGGGATCTTGTTAGAGCAAAGGCTTACGAACTCTTCTGGGAGTTCCACTTTTGTCTTGTCTTCTCGACTGACTCTTTCCACAAAGAGGTCAGCAAATCTTTCAAGATCTGTCCGGTCCGATATTCCGTCCCATTTCTGTAATTGCAGATACGAACCAAAACGTCTAACAAGACGCCTAATGTTACGACCCCTATAATCACAAATCCAACAATGAAAAGCATTTTTATCCAGATTAACAGCGAGTTTATGCTTGTAGTGATCGCATGCAGGGCATCTGAAATAATGCTCGTTTTTGCTCGTTTGGCGGAAGTCTCCAAGCGTTTCATTTAATATCTTTAATGCTTCTTTTTTATTCACGTTTGCTCGCGATTTTAAGGCCACTCTTATAATACACTTGTGGCTTCAATGTGTCAAGGGAAAAAACAAACGTCTCAAAAGCGACGTAGTTTTATTAGGCTTGTAGTGCGTGAATAATCTGCGACTTGGTTGATCTCGTGTTGACTCCAAGCCCGCGTGAGCGTGCAACTTCTAAAAGTTCAGCCTTCTTCATCTTCTCGTCCCACTCGTCAGACTCTTCTCTGTCGTTAATCGAGACAAGCTCGATTTCAAAATTAAGCTCCTTGCCGGCGAGGGGGTGATTCATATCAAGAGTTACTTCTGTATCATTAAAATCTTGAATCACGGCCATAAAGGGGCCGAAGGGACCATTGCCTCGAATGGGGCCACCAACTTTAAATTTAAAATCTGGTGCGAATGCGGTTCTTGGGACCGACTGAAGTGCTTCAGGGTTTCTTTCCCCATAGGCATCCTTTGGAACGAGCTTTACTGACTTCGTTTCGCCTGGGCGCATTCCGAAAACTGCCTTGTTGAACCCCTGAATCATTGCTCCAGAGCCAACTTCAAACTCTAAAGCCTTGTCGCGACGACGAGAATTGTCAAACTCCTGTCCGTCCGAAAAGGTTCCTTTGTAGTGGACACTAACCGTGTCTCCGTTTTTTACTTGCATTTTTTTCTCCTATCATGATAATGAAAAGTGCTTGTTTAGTATAACACACATATCTTAATGTGTTATCGAATATTAAATATATCCTTTTTTTTATTATTTGTCAACTTTTTTTTAGAAATTTTAACCCACGCGCTCCATAATATTGGGACAGCTAACCAATGTAGGCACAATAGCCATGCTGCCGGCGCTCCGGCATAAAATACGGGATGAACATAATTACCGAGAAAAAAGAATAACACCGGGAACAGGACGTCCTCTATTATTTCCCACACAACTATTATCACAACTAGCGCTAAGCCGTGCTCTTTTAGGGTATCCACCAAATTAGATAGTTTAAGGTGGTGCGCTTTGTGCTGGATTCGATGTTTAACCCAATTCCAAATTTTTCTCAATTATATCTCCTGCTGTGGCAACCACAATCGCGTCTGCCCGATCAAAAGATTCCGGCTTGGGATTTCCAAATTTAGTGTACTCTATATGGAATGCCGGCTCACTCTCAAGCAGGTGCTTTAAAACCACCTCTTTTGCCTTCTCTCCCCTTGGAACGCGGATGCCGGCCTTCTTCCTAGCAGACGTGGCAGAAATGTATTGTGGCTCAATCTCAAACAATTCATACACAAGCCACGATACGATGCCATTAAATGTCATAAGTGTTGATAATGTTTTCGCTGAAGATTTTCCTCTCATAAACATGTGTAGGGGCTGCTCTATGTAGATGCTCTTAATGGGGTATTTTGATTCTCCCCAGCCACTGTTTTCCTGATCTAGTTGATAGTTCTCAAATAGATCCGCAACATACTCTTTTAAGACTTCGGCTTTGTTAAAAACACCTTTATGCTTGCGCAAGTCTATTGAACTGTAGTGCAAAAGCTGCCCTTCTCCGACCACCGCAAACCCAGTGATGCTTGTGGAGACGTCAATTCCTAAAATCATTAAATATCCATTTTCAACTTAAAGGTAAGATCTTGATCTTCTTTCTTTAATACTGGATCTGCCAAGGTGGCAATTCCGATCAAGTTCTTAGACTCATCATACACTGCAATCTTGGAAATGTATACCTGTCTTTCAAAAGAAGCACTATGATCGCTGTGGCTAGAACTAACAGTATTTTTTATTAGCCGGTCTGGGCTCTCCTCATACACGTGAGAAGAAGTGAACTTCAACATTGTTTGTCCATGTTGTAAAAATGTAGGATTATTGGAGTAATTAACTTTCCCTCTGGGTGCTTGTGCTTGCAGCGTCACCACTTGAGTCGTGGTTTCTCCCTCAAAAGACAATGAAAACGAAGCGCTTCGTAAGCCAACATGGCCACCGTCGCCAAGACATGTGTTCTGTGCGTTGACATTGTCGCGTGCGCCGGCGCCCCAATATCGCCAGCGAGGGTACCATCGATATGTTGATCTAGTACTCGTAACACCTTGTTGGTCTGGATTGACGAGGCCAAGTACTCCATTGTTTGGCAAGGAGATGTCCGCGCCCGTGAGAGCCCACGATCCAGTCAGCAATATGAAGCCTTCGTTGTACAAAACAACGCCGGCCACCAATCCTATATTGCTAGTTGGATCACCTTCAGCGGTAAGACCCGCGAACGTTCCAGATACTTGGATTAATTCTCCGTTTTCTTTAGTGTCTCTTAGCTCACCTATAAGAGAGCCAGTATAGAACCACTTCAGCCTAACCGTGCCGGGCCTGATCCTTTTTCCATAAAAAATAGATGGAATATGTATTAAATTTAACTTCTGTGTGTCTTTGTTCCAGCCGCCGTCACCCAGCGCCGGCCCGGCGCCGTAATCGGATGCTACAAGATAATGAGGACTCAGTGTTCCATATAGGTTTAGAATGCTCCTTAATGACCAATAGCTCCTATTGTGCTTGCATGTGCTTTTCTCTTTATCATCGCAACTGGCTGATGGGCGCAATAAAGTATCTTCGATAGCATCGGGGCTCAAGTATTCTCTTTTGATTGATGCCCATTGTGGGTAACTTGCTGTTAAAAGATCTCCATACTGAAACTCATTACTCCATACGGTTCCAGACATTGTTTCGGTTATTTTCAAACTAATTCTAGAACTATCTTTGGAAATATATGGATAAATTGGAGGCCGCAAAGACGCTCTGGCTGAGGCTCCAGAAAACCCGGCCATCGCGGGGGTAGCACCGCCACGATAAGGCAAGTCATCGGTGTCTATTAAGCCATATGAAGGAACATCAATTTCATATTCATACAAACTGACAAAGCCGCTGGACGCACTATAGAAGTCCGGTAGATCTCCCAACACGTTATGAGAGAACGAGCCACTTTGTTTTGAACGATTGTTATAATATATTTTGCTATCATAGATGAAAAACTCACTACGTGGGTGAGTCTTCATCGTATTGATGTTAACATCGTTTTTACCGAACTTACGGTAAGGCATTTTAGTAGTCCAATCTAACTCTAATTGTCAGTTCGTTCTCAACACTCTTTTTAAGCGGTTCGGACAATTTTGCTACCGCTAACAATTCATTCTGTGAATTGTAAAGACCAACCGTTGTAACATATGATATTGGGTTATCAGAGGCGATATTCTTGACTCTGATTTTGGCGCCTGACAGGTATGTTGGATTTGAACTGTAATTAAAGGAATTGTATCCAGCACGACATGTATAAATCGTAGAATTAATCTGTGTCGTATTGTTGAATGAGATATTCATTATTCTATGCCTAAGAGAGTCACAGGCACCACTAATTGAAGCGCTTTGAAGGCACTGTCGTATGCTTGCTGTTCCCGCCGAGGTACTGTGATAATCTGGGATTAGCGCGCCGGAATGTGAAAATACTGACGATGTGATTACAGCAATCCCAGCTTGATAGAAAACGACTCCGCCTGTAATGTCGTTGGTCGTGTCCACCAAGATGGCATAGTCGCCTCCATTGGTTGAGTTAATCCCGGTTCCGTCTACTCTGGCGTTTGCATCCGTCAGGGTCAACCCCATATCGGAACGGCCAGCGTCGGTCCACGCACCAGTCATAAGAGTAAGGGAAAAGGTGTTTTTCTTAATTTCATCTTTTACTAACAATCTAGAAAAATCAATAAATATACAACTATTCATCGTGCCGGACTGATCAAGCTTTAAATCGCTCTCAAATTTTCTAAGCTGGGTATTGGAGCCGGTCAAAGAGCCCGTAAATCCTAGCAATGTTTGAGCATGAATATTGTACATATTGATTTTTTTACTGTTCTGAGTATTGGCAGCCGCGGCGTCTGTGGAGCCGCTGGCATATCCTACAGAAAGATCAAATATGTGGTTTGCCGAAGAACTCAAGAATGGGTAATCATAAACTGACTGGAACATGCCATGTGTGTAGTTCTTGATATTTCCTTCGTCTGGGAAGGTTCCATAGGTCGCGCTTACAATAGTGCCGGTAAGCGGCAAAACCTCATGTAGATGGGTTCTTGTTGTTTGTACGTCCGAGGCTGGCGTTATTGGTTGATAACTACGGGGCATATATTTTCTCCATTTATATTATTTAAATTTTCTTAACTATTCGAATCGGAAGTTCTTGCGTAGCGCCAGAAGTCTTATCGATAAGTATAACCATCGTATCTATTGATCTACAGCTTACATTTCCATCAGAACCCACAACGGTAACGTTTTGTCCATATCTGTTAAACATCTCATTGCTAATAATCTTCAGATCGAAATTAAGTGCGGTGCACGAAGCGGGAACATTAAATTGAGTTGTTTCTGTATGCGCTTTCGCATCATTCTGGCGACGAACAACATTAGTAGAAATTGCTCGAATTGTTGCTAAAGAGTTATGGCGGCGCTTTTGGTCTCTGGCTGTGGGTGATGTAGCCTGTAGGTTAAATTTTACAACCGCTTCGCCATTGCCGCCGTTGTTGTTCATGGTTGAACCGGCCGTTGGCTGATATACTCTAGTAAAAAATCTGGTGTCCAGTGAGACTTCGAACCCTGTGGATCTCAGGCCTTGGGCCGTTACATAGTTTGCCACAGAAGCTGCATCTCCAGAAAGTTCAGTTGTGGCAAGACCAGTTTCGATAATGATTTTGGTTCCTGTCTTTTGTCCAGCCTGAAGTACCTTAAGGTGGCCACCGCCTTGGGCGCCCCCGAAAGCCGTAACCAGTGAAGCGGCCGTCGTTCCATCATTAACAGCAAGATAAAACACCCCGTTATGCGGAGCAGCTGCTTGCTGTACTTTGTTATTTCTCTTCATGGTGGGCATATACAAAAGATTTTGTTTTGAATACGTCACTAATCCATAATTAATATTTGCATTGATCCCGGTGCTTGCTTCAAAAACCGGGGTTTGTAAAATTTCCAAATCATAGTATGCGGTACCCGAGGCGTGATTTTTGTTATACAACTGATAATCAATTTCATCATCGCCGAGAGTAAATTTAACAATTTGAAAATTCCCATTTGCCATTCTTTTGCGGCCTAATTCAGTCAATGTCCCATCAAGTATGATGTCACCGCTCGCATCTAAGAATCCCATTTATTTTCCTCACTTGTAAAATAATTAGTATTTTTTATACAAAAAGAGTATACTATATTAATTATTATTTTTAAAATTTTATGTTCCCGAGAATCGCATTATTCTAATTGGAACTTGAACTCTCGAATTACTTGTAGCTCCCAATATATAGATTGTTGTATCAATATAATCAAACTTATTTGAATCACCAAAAACAGCTTGATCGGTATAACCGAACTTAGAATATCTAAAGTCTCTAGTGCCGGATGAATTAATTCTTAAGCCTGGGGACGTCTTGACGTTGAACGCTGTTACGGTACCGCGGGGGCCATTTATCGACGAAAAGGCTTCACCTGCAAGCGGAGAACTTGTCCGATCAAAATCAGAAATCATATTATCTATGCCTCTAACTAAAAAAGTTGCGTAATTATCAAATTGATTTTCTAACGAAATCGGAATGCTTTCGGCGAGTGCTTCAAAGTTTATTATTGACTTACCACTCGGATAATTTCGAAATTCACTGTTGGGGGTTATACCAAGAATTTTAGTGATAAGCCTGTTGTCAGCATATATGAGAAAGTCTTTATCTAGCAAAAACTTTTCTACAATGTATCTTTCTCGATCCTCAACGGTTCCAAAAATCCCGTCGACGGCGCAATCGGTAATGCCAGTTTCAACTATAAATTTTCTTTTTTCAATATTGTTTGATTCTAAAATTCTTAAATTGGGTGACGATTCCTTTATCTTGCTGGTCGTTTCATCGTTGACTGAAATCACATAGGATCCGCTCACGGTTTGAGGCGTTTCTTTATATGCTTCATTAATTTTTAATATGGGCAAATACATTAAAAATGCATGGGGGTGGATAGGATCAAAAGACGGATCACTTAACTCTTCTTGGCGTAAATATAATATTCCTTTATCAAAAGAGTTTAATCCATACTGAATATTCTTTGTTCTATCGCTATATGCTTCAAACATTTGAGTATTCAGCAGGGCAGGATAGTAGTCGGGCGCGCCGGCTCTATTAAAATCATATAATTCATAGTCAATCTCATCGTCACCGAACGCAAACTTAGAAACATCAAATTTGCCTCGGGCCATCAATTTTCGACCTTTTTCTGTTAGCGTTGCGTCGATAATAATTGAATCACTAGTTTTGATAAATGCCATGTCGTTATTGCCCGTATTGTTATGTCGCTGACTCTATGGGTGTCATTGTAAAGTTCTCAGTTTGTATATTAAAATTGACATTAATATCTAGTTTCTTGCCTGTTTTTTTAGAAGTCAGTCTGATTTTAAACTTCTTATCCCAAAGGCTACCATCAATATCTCGAATCGCTGATGCACCTAGGTCCATTAGATTCACTTGAGAAGCTGCCGGCTGGTCGTAATCAACGTTTTCATCGTTTAACACCATTTGAGCCATATTTGGTTCAAGCTGAAAGATCTTCTTTACTGTTTTGCTGACTTGAGTAAAAAGTTCTTCTCCAAAATCTTTTTCATCAACAACATTAAAAAGTGAATAAACATATCCACCATCGTCAATCAACTCACACTGTAAGACCTTAGAGATGTGACCAGGCGCGCCGTTTTCTGTAACAAATCTAAATAGATAGTAGTATTTTTTGTTCGTAGCTATCTCACTAGGTATTATGTAATCTGAATAATTTAAAAAACTGTTCTTCATTTTCAAATCGATTGTGCTAATGAGCGCGTTTGCAAAATCAGAATATTGAGCAGGCTTTTTGGTTATTCGATATATTTCAATAAATCGTGATGGAGATTGAGAAAACTCCACTATTTCATCAACTGGTAACAAATCCTTAGCGTGCAGATAATTTACCATTAACTCACCGTCTTCGGGCGTAACTATTGTCGGGTATAGGTCAGATTCAAAATCTTCGTATAATGCATTAAATCCGATCTTATTGGATGCATCTAAAAATTGGAATGGAATACAAGTAATTGCGTTGCCTGGGTTGTCATAAACGCCAAGAGTCTTAGAAAACATTGGAATCTTGTGAATTTTGATACAGGGCTCTAAAAGAAGATGAAAGTCTGCCAACTGTGGAAAGCTAGATAAATCGTACTGTACTGTAGACCACTGATTTCGCTGCGAAAGAGCAGAATACTGGGGCAACCTTGAGCCGGATTCAATATCATCAACAAAAAACGGATCAGTATTGTCGCCTTCAAAATCACTAGCGAACAGTTGATCGGCGCCTTCCATTGTCGTTGGATCATAAAACTGCATGCAATAAAAATCTGGAACTCCGGGGGTCTCCTCGTCTTCTTTGAATCTGCTGGATGGGCCCAGCATAGCATCTTTAGTTCCTATTTGCTTGGTTAACCTAAAATCAGAATATCGATATTTGTGTGCAAGAACCATCACATATGCATAAACATTATATCGGTATTGCTTTCCATATTTTACCTGAGTGTCTTTATACGTGATTTCGTCCTGGGCGCCCGAAGCGTTAAAAAACCAATAATTTTGTATATTCTGGCCATTGTCTTCTTTTTCTATTTTATACGCTATCACTTCTGTGTGCTTTCTTTTGGGGATAAACAGGGACTCCATTATACTTTTCGCTTGCTCCATAGAGTCCGCTATGTAAGTTGAGTAGTCGTCATCGTCTGTTGTGTATTCTTCACGCGGGATCCCTATCGACATATAACTCTGCAGCGTATCAAGAACGTCATCCATTACCGTAAGCATTCGTTGACTATCGGCATACCTGTATAGAGAACTGTCTTCGTAGGTAGTAACTGGAAGGTATGTCTCAGTTTCAATATAGGCTGATCCCTGATCAAAGTTTTCTAGGCCGTGGAACATATAATTATCATTGAGAGCTTCGCCTTGGTTGTTGTACATTGACGTCAAAAGTTCAATAAAATCAATTGACTCACAAGACTTCCGTTCAAAACGCGTTGAGCCCAGGGGCATCGAGGTGGGCTCAAGATCGTGCACCCATTTTATATAATCGGTGGATTTAAATTCGACGTCAGGCTGAAGACCCTCTTCGGTATCCTTAAGGGACTCTATAAGTTTGGAGGAAAATCCGCGATCTTCAATAATATTTCTAAAAACATAATTATGAGTCGAAGCGCCAAAATCATCAGTATATGTAATGGTCGCTGTGCCGGCGTCCGGTTGTTTATGTCTTGGAAATTCTATTGATATCTCATAAGGAAAAAGCTTTTCCCTTTTCCAGCTATCCAAAGAATTAATCTCATTAACACCCCAGGGTTCGATGCTCGTCATCGCAACTTTGTCGAATATGATATTTTCTTGTGATCTTACTACAGATTCTTCTATTGAAGATGATTGGTTGTATTGGGCAAGATAACTTAAGTAATTATCTGGAATTGTATATCCCAACTCAGGGCTGAGCGCGTAAGGCGAAACATTATAAACAATAGAATCCGCATATGTGGGGGGAAGGTTGCTGGCTAACTTAATTTTTAATTGATCCTGGGTGGTCAAGCCGGTGAGTCGTGTCCCGGCGGGCCCATCGCACAATTCTCCAATTTCATCAGCCGCTTTCATGTGAGAGCTTAAACTAGTATACATATTTGGAATTAATTTTTCTGAACTTCTTAAGTCAGACCAGTCTTGATAATGTTGTATGCTCTCGTTATAATCATAATAATTACAAGTAATCTGATACTGATTTGTTATTTCTAACTCCGTATCTAATAGTTTTGTTTGCATTTTAGAATAAGGAAGTGAGAAGGAAAAAAATTCATCGTAGAATACCGTTTCCGTATTCATTAAATTTGGATAATTTACATCCGAAAAAACACCACCGGAAAAATATATATTCCAAAAATTATCTCCCTTGCTTGTTGTATTGTCTGCATACAGTCTCACAGGGATTTTATAATTCGGAACTACCGTAGATTCATTTATTGAAGTTATTAATACTGGATTAACTTCAAGTTTTTCTATAACCTCTCCTTCAATTAGCATTTTATACGAGTTAAAATCTTTAAGAGCGTCTTCTGAGTCTAGATACTCCTCCGCGTCAACAGCGGGGAACGACGACCCGATAATTATCTCTTCTTCGTCCGATGTTATAGTATAGGTGCCCCCGAGGGCCATTCTCAGATGATCAATTGAATAGTCCTGTTGCATTTCAGGTCTATAATAATATTGCACAATATTGTTCCAAACACTATCGTCACTATACATCTCTAGTATCCTCCACTTTCGCCAGAAGTGCTGGTTGTGGAAGTTATTTCTCCACTAGGCGGAGCTACCGAACTCAGGGTTGACATCCTAATTGGTCTGCTTTTCTGCATTTTTGTTTTCATTGAGCGAGGAAGCGGAGAGGGATCTTCGAGAGCGTCCTTTAAAGACGAAACATAATGAGCCATTTGCGCAAAATGATATATCTCAACAGCGGACGTAGCGGGAGACTCATATGTATTCGCATGCGAACCTGCGAGTTCAACATCTGAAACCGAAGACACATCAACCCCCAAACCACGAAGCACCTCCATCATGAAGATCGTATCTTCCGTCAATGATGTGCCGAATTCAACGTCGTATGGCGCTAGGTACTCAGTATATGCCTCGATCCAGGCCCAGGCCGGAGGTTCTGCGCCGTCCTCTCCAGTTGGAGTGATCCCAGCAATGTCCTGGGCCATCTCGCGCAACTCGTCGACGGAGAATCCAACAACCCCCATAGCTTCATGCATCATGGCCGTTCGCATCATGGTCCTAAAAAAGTCTACTGTGAGATCTGGAGAGGACCATCGGAAATAGTTTCTAAGACTATTCCTTAAGGGGCTCCTTCCGTCCTCGTCGGTACGGGTGCCACTGTAGCTGCCGTTATTATAGTTCCAATCAAAGGAGTATGCGTCATTCCCAAACCCACCCCCGTCGTATTCGCGCCAGTCTTCTAAGGCCGCGTGCCCATCGTCCACAGAGGCATCGCTCATGGCTACGAAGTCGCGGCTTTCGAGCGCTGGGGCCTGTTTGTTTACGTGGCGCCAGGATTTTTTCGCGTCGCTGCCGGCCGTGTAGTGGCTAATGCCGTACGTGTCCGCGGCATTAGTTGCGTCTGACAAGCGAGATCCAACTCCTTGGCTATTCCACCAATTATAACATACAGGCCCTAACATGTGACTAGCAAAGAAGTATTGGCGGACTGGGAGATCTCCGTCGATGGTGCCCGGAGATGAGCCATTGAACACCTGGGCAAGATGGGTGTCGATGCTCTCGACGGTGAAGTCGATAGATGTATCAGTAAGACACCACGTTTGCCCTACTCTAACAAGTTCCGAATAACATTTCACTGTAGACTCCTGAAAGTCCGCACTGCTCGCGTATTGTAGGGCCATGCCATCGTCGCCACTTAGTGTGTAAGGCGAGTACCCCGCCGAGATTTGGCCATCCGGGATAATACCCGACACCGCCTCAGTCATCCCTGTTCCGGACATGACATTGGGCGGAACGCCTAGGCCGAACTGGGAATCGGTGCCTGGATTTTTGTAGGCGCCCACTTCGAAATCCCAAGTTTTATATTGCTGGATAGACATGTGCATCCACGGGCATCCCGCATCTAAAAAGGTGCCGGGTGCACCGTACACAGAACCATCAACCCGCGTAACGTAATCTCCGAATGTGTCCTCTTCCGACGAAGAGCGCATGTGCAATGGCCAATTCGATACAGCTGCCCAAATCTCTAATTCTCGATTCAAATCCGACATCGGCATGCCCGCCGCACCGAGGCCGCCGCTGCCGACATGGACGCCTGCAAAGAAAGAAGTGCCGGTAGTGTCGTCGCCGATCTCGTCACTAGTAATTCGAGAGTTAAGAACATCTATGTTTGAGCCAATTATAGCCATCTGTTTCTGGTGTATCAGAGTGCCATCGGGCGGGCGAGCAGTGCCGGATCCTGCGGTGGTGAAGACGCCGAACAGCGACATGTGAGTAAACAGAACCCCGCGGGCTTCAGAATCGCTATACGGCGATAGAGTTAAGATCTCTTCCAGTTCGTCGATGTTGGTGTAGCCCGATGCCGCGGCCTCGGACCTTTCTCGATCTGAGGCCGGGTCGGTGTACCCCGGAGTCGTTGGGGTCCTGCCGT
>Ga0098039_1000755_pt1 | contig 13080 bp, 7 predicted proteins | sample 6_EtaG_FD_75047 | JGI IMG/M metagenome (GOLD analysis project Ga0098039, IMG submission 75047) | Marine viral communities from the Subarctic Pacific Ocean - 6_ETSP_OMZ_AT15160 metaG | ecosystem: Environmental > Aquatic > Marine > Oceanic | place: Pacific Ocean | collected 2015-01-08 | reverse complement strand
TGGGTGTTAGTAACAGCAGCAGTAGCAATCTCAGTGTTACCTACAGCACCAGCAGCAATGGCAGCTGAATCAACAGCAGCAGCAGCAATAGCAGTATTCCCTAACGTACCCCAAGTAATTGTTCCAGACCCATCTGTCTGTAGAAGATTACCAGAAGAACCGCCCGGTATGTTCAGGTTACCGACGGCGGGGAAGGTTATCAGTGTTGTGTTACCGAAGTTAGCAACACCTGAGAAAGTGGCATTAATAGTAGCAGTCAGAGTATTTGCGGTGAGAGTGTCAGAGGCACCAGGAGTAGCTAACGAATGGATTTCTCCAAATGCCTGATTGGTTCTGGTTCTCCAAGTCCCAAATGTATCTGATGTCTGTACATTCGCAATTAAAACCATAGTGTTGTCATAAGCTCCTTATTTCTCTTTATTTATCATCGTTGTTAGTAACTGTTTAATCTCTGTAACATCGTTCTCTAAACTACTTATCCTCTGACCCAAATTCCTCTGGCTTTTGTATGTATCAAGGGCTTGTTTGTTTGTATTCAATAGACCGATAGACTTTGAATCCCTTGTAAAATCATGTTCCTCTTTCTGTGCCATCCTATGCCATCTTACGCAAACGCAATTACTCGTAACCCTCTAACTTTAGGTGGTTTCGCCGTATTTGAAGATGTCAACACAATCTTAATAGCATAAGTTTGGAATGACGTATACGTTGCACCACCACTTGTTGTATATGTAATTGATGGGAAATTCGCGCTTGATGACGTATATGTTATTTCTAGGAAGTTATCTCTTGCACTTGCTACATTACCAGCAGAATCTTTTTCATACATTTTTACCCAAGTCTTATCGGCCATAAGTTCTGAATCATCAGCTGAAAGTACCTTATAATAAACCGAAATATCAGCAGTTGATTCTTTATATCCATCAAGAGTAACCTGAAGGTCTGTAGCATCAAATCCTGGTTTAAGTTTAACTGTACGGGAAATATACCTAGCATTAGCCGCACCACCCACCGTATTTGCTTCACCCGCAGTGCTATTATTAATAAGGTTTTCTACAGTAATCACAGACATTCTTTTTGTATCAATAACAGGCGAAATATCTGAATTTAATGACACCAATTGTGCTCTAGTTTTATATGAACCGTTAGAATTTTTAATATGGTGTTGTTCATCAAAAAATATATTATCGTTTCCAATAGTAGATACCCACGATGTATCAAGTGAACCAGTTGAAACTTTGGTTGCTTTTTGCGAATAATGGATACCACTGCTATATGGTGTCAAATCTTGTATAACAGGTCGTATAAGATCCATATTTGTGTTGGATGTTGCGGCCGGTGTATTTAATATTGCTTCATGTGTTCCACCTGTTGTAAAGACACATTTCTTCAACAGGAACATCATATCTTGTGTTTGTTCTGGTGTCCATGTGGATGAATTTTGTGATTTGAATAATGAACCAATATATGGTTGTTGAGCAATTCTTTCTGTTGTTCCCAGTTTGAATTTGCCCATTTCAGAAATCCAGGCTTCATAATCAATTGATTGGGCCAGCAACACAAATGCATATTCTTCACCAGGTGAAAGATAAACAGGTGCATCAAAAACAAATTCGGTTGATGCGGTCGCATCATCACTCACATTAACATTAGCAGCTTGTACAATGACTGTACTGAATGGAAGAATCTTGTTTGCAGATGGGTAACCATTTTCTGTTGTTCTTATTTGGCAAATAAGAGGCATTGTATCTGATTTACTTTTCAGATACACTGTAAGGCTACTAATATATACCCCTTCTTCATACAGGGTTCCATCCACAATAAATGTCTGGGCTAATGGGTCATATTTACAGTAATTTTTGTATACTGGATCGCCGGCCCCCTCGTCGGCCGCCCATCGGCCAAGCTGGCGGCCGTAACCGTTAGGAACTAGTGGCATCCAGGGGCCCCCGCTGGGCCCGGTGGATCTGGGGAGTCCTTCATAGGTTGAGGTCGTTGGCACTCCTGCTGTAGTCCGCCTTTCATCAAACATTTCAGTCTTTACACCACCCCAGGTCCTCACTGACATACTCGTATTTTCAACAGTTTTTATGAGTCCTTGAGCAGCATATGTTTGTTCAGCCATTGTAGTACAAACTCCAATGTCATTGGAAGAACTATCAATAAGTCTAAAGAGCCGTTCACCAGTTCTAAAATTTAATATGTCTGTTGCGGGTATAGCAAATGTTAGAGTGATACTGCCGACTGAATTTGTTCTAAGTTCACCACCTAGAGAACCACCAGCTGGTGTACATTGTGCATTAATATCAACTCTATCAAAGAAGGCATAAACCCTTGTATTTGGTCTCATGCCATGAGTTGTAATAGTAACATCTCTAGCCCTAATGAATGGAACGATACCAACATCAACAACTCTATCACCTAAAGATCTCGTAATTGTTTCAGGTGTAAAAGAAAATCCTTCTCCTTGACGTTCTTGTTCTAAATAATTTTCATAAGTTGTAGATACCCCTACAGGACGTGCAGCCCAATATCCCGGGTTAACCAGCCCCCAATCGCCAAGGCCTGAAGGCCTGGCTTGGAAGTGATTCACCATTTTAACACTAGAACTTTTGACCCTTGTCCCGGTGTTTATGGTTTCCCATTCATTCCAATTTGCTCCATATCCTTTTGCCATTAGGCCATTAATTGTCTGACCAAGGAATTCCCACGCATCATTATTACCAGAGAAATTGACTAATACATCTGGCTTCCGGGTTATATCTATCCATTCGTCTGAGGGTGGATCCAATTTCATTACACCAAACCATTTGATAACATCAAACGGATTTATATTAACATACGTAGAACAAAGTGGTTGTGTAATAAAGGTTTCAGTGGAATATGGAAGTGTAAGAATATCGCCAGTTAATTGTATACCTGTACTTTCTGTATTTGCATATGATAATGCATAATTCCTTGTTAAAAATGGTGCTACTAATTCTTGGTTTTCAGAGTCAACAGCAATCCTATAATCCATATTTCTTACGTCACCGATATTGTGACCAGTAAACTGGTCTACAAGAATACCATTCTTAAACCTATCTAATCCAGCTGAATCTTGTACAATCATATTTTTTGCACTATCTTCAAGTAATGAAAGTGTGGTATAATATTCCAACCTTTCAACTCGGCGAACAATATCACCAATCATCTTCATAGTGTATCTTGGGTTACCAACAAACCTTACTTTAATGTCTTTTGCATTGAATGTATATGCCGGTACAGCAATATGATATAGTACCATAAGTCTTTCTTCTGAAACATTAGGTGTTTTTGGACTTGGAGAAGGAATTCCCCGTGTAAGTCCTAATACGGCAGATGTATCCAGAGAAAGAAGATCACTTCTTGGAAGATAGGCATCAAAATCTGTTTGGACATTTGTGCTATCATCTGGTATTTGTATGTTTTCAAATGTTGTATTACCGTCGGCTCTACGGGGTCTGAAATCTAGACAATCTCTCAATTCAACTTCTTGACTGGTGGTAGGTGAAACATATGAAGGAATATCACCGTATGGGATACTATATGAATCAACAGAGCAATAACCTGTTCCCGTGTGTGAGAAGTTATCGTACACAACTTTAATTTGACCAGTAGGAGCAGTAGCACCATAGTTTAATGTGATACTACCATGGTCATAGTAATTGTCTTTTTGGCCAGTATTGAGAGTATAACTATTAGCTAAATTCGTATTACCTACATCAAGTGATGTAATGGTTCCATTTGCACCAGATGTTGCACCTAGTACAACTTCACTATTTGCAAATGTACCATAATTAGTAACATATTCGAGGGTAGAGTTTCCACTGGTCCATAAAATAACATCACCATTAGCATTAGATGTTGAACCTGTTATGATTTCACCTTGCCCGAAAGTTCCTGTAACAGTGCCAAGTGTAAGTACGGGTGGGACAGGAGTAAAAGTGGTGTTTGCTCCTGTGTATATACCTTTTAACTTATAAATGTCTGAAGCAGGAATAGTCTCTGTTGCAGTTGCACTCGTATTTGGATTTGTAATTACATGTACTTGGTTTATGTTTAGAGTTTTTGATTTTTCTTGAGCAACATTATCTTCTATAGTTGCAATAATTGTACATTCAATACTTAATGAAGCATTAGATAAGTTAAACGTTGCTTGTGTAGAGGGACTAACTGTGATTGCCCGGCCACCAGTGTCCATATATAAAACATCACCCTTATTAATAGAACCTGCTTCTTCTTCGGCAATGACATGATAGTATGTTGCCTTATTTGAGTTGGATAATGCTCCAGAACCATAAAATGCTTCAGAAGCAGCAGCTGTTGTTATAGTTGCCGTACCTGAGGTAAATGCAACGTCTTTAAAGACTCTACGGAATCTATAATTTGTATCTACATTACCACTGGCATCACGGATTGTTTTGATAGTTGCATACGGTAATGAGTAAACAAGACTATTATAGTTAGAATCAAACAATAAAGAATTGTTATCACTATTTTGCCCGGTTACAGTTTCAATGTCTGCTTTACCCGCTAGGGTGTTATTATACGGCCCAACAAACAATCCATTAACTGCGGCAAATTCATTACCTCCAGTATATGAAGCATTAAAGAGGTATCCTCTATATATATACGGGCCCGCTGCAGAACCGCTCTCATATGTAAGCTGTCTTATTCGTGCAGTACCAATTTTTGTGTTTGCATAATTTGAGGAACTAGAGCTATCAATAGGCGCTTGGTCAAAAATAACAGTTCCGTTTGCACCAGAGGTCAACCCCGTTATGGTTTCACCATTTGCAAATGCGGTTACTGATTGAGCATTAACACTAAGAACATTATCTGAGGAACTCCAGTACATAACTTGTGCATTTGCACCGGATGTATTGCCAGTTACAACCTCACTTAATGTAAAGTTCCCCGCCTGTGGTGAAGATGTTGAACTACTGAATGTGATTCGTCTGTGGGCTGGAGCATTATGAAGGTCAACTTCTTCCATAGCAGTTATATCAAACGGTCCTTCGACACCAGTTAAGAGACAATAATTTCCATACTGAGCAAACGTATCAATGTTGTTGTAAGCTTGGGTAGTCCGAGCTTTTAGAACATCCATATATGTGGTTGCATAGGATTCTATTTCTGTACCATAGATAAAACATTTACACGGTTCAACGGCCATAGAAAGTAGTTCGGTGTTTCCTCCTATGTGGTCTTTAAAATGAACCACAGGATGTGTAACCGTATATGAACCTGATTCATCATAGGTTCTGCGGGCCATAGTTTTTCCTAATTCCGAATATTCTGTGTGTTTTACAATATCATGAACATAACCGTCCTTAACTGTCATCAGGTTAATAAATTTAGTATCTGCGTCCCCTATATCTTTAGACGCAAGTGTGAGGGTGATTTTGAATCTATCACTACCAGGAGCAGCATAATTGTATGCACCCTGAGCAGGGTCAAGTATCGTAGAATCGTCCCCCGAATTAATTGTTTCTTCTGTTACAGTCCACCCAACCTTTTTAGTTGGTCTATCCGTATATTTACCTACAACAACTTGTTGTTTGGTGTTTCGTACAAAAAAGCCATCAATGAAATATACACCAGCTTCTACACCAACAACGAATGAATTTCCTGTTGGTGTGGTTGTTGCTGTGTTAGCAAGATTTGTTGATGTTCCAAATTCTCTAATATATTCATTAGTAGAAAAATTTGTATCTGATAGTAATCTTACATACAATGTGGGAGGGTCACTACCACCAGCGGCTGTGGATAATATACAAACACCATTAGCACCAGATGTTGCGCCGAAAATTTTCTTGCCTTCCAAAGTGGAAGGAACTATTGTATTCGCACCTAATGTAGGTTGTAATTTGATATAATTGACTTTATTATCAAGTGAAACGCCACCATCAATCAGAGGAGAACCATTCTCAAAAACGTGTCTACCAAACCTATTAAACTGTTCTTGTAGAATGGTTTGGAGTTGGGTTAGTTCTCTTGCTTGGACGGCTTTTCCAGGTCTGAATAATACACGATGGAAATTTTTGTCTTCATCAAAGTCATCGTAATACGGATCTACATTAAAATCTGTGTCTAGGTCTGCCATTTATTTTGTTCCACCTTTAGAATTGTATGACCAATTTAACGTCTTCTATCTGGTCAGCTGCCCTACTAATAGGACTTCTATTTTCAACATACAGAATATCACCAGAGAATTTTTGAAGCTCACCAATTGTTTGTGTTAGGACATTTGCGGTTGCAAGGGATGTGTTGCCTGTAACAGTTTCACCAGCAGCAAAGAGACCATCTTGTGATGTGACCTTAATTTGTGATGAATTGGCTTGCACGATATATGCATTTGAGGTTGTCGTTCCACCATCAACCCTTTCATCAGTAACAAACGTGCCTGACACAGCATTAAGGCCAAATGTAGTTGTTTGGTCATAGGTTGCTCCATTTGCAGCTGTACCACTAGCGAGTAATGGGTCCCTGAGTAGTCCAATCTTTCTGAAATCGTTAGAGGTTGTAAACTTACCACCCTCATCTTTGTCAAACTTACAGTTTACCATGACGTTAAACCCACCAAGTTCAGCGACAGCATCCTTACCGTGACCTGTTTTCGGTGCAATATAAGCAGTTGCTGTCACACCCGATGAACCGTTGGCACTAATAACAACGTTTGCTTGGGAATAATCTTGACCAACAGCAGTGACGGTCATAGAATATACTGTATTAGAGGTTGTGTTCATGGTTGCGATTGCTGTAGCACCTGTTCCATCACCCTGAAGCACAACTTTTGGTGCAACTGAATATGTGGTTGTTCCGTCTAACCCCGTTGAAACAGCAGATGCGAGTGTCGCCACCTTGGTCGAACCGACATAGTTGATGACCTCTTTCTGTTGGCCCAAACCCGTACCACCTGTTGTATAGAACATACTGCCATTGTATAAGTCATTCACAGCAGATGCGCCAGAAGCAAGTGTGACTGTAGTTGTGTTTCCAACAGCAGCGAGTGTGCCTGTGTGATAATTGTTATAGGTAGAACCACCAGCAGTTACGTCAACAATGTCAATAGAACCGTTGACTGCGGCTTGCTGGACACTCCACTGGTTAGAGCCATCGTTTGCTGATAGGGTCTTGACAGGGATGTATGATGCTGTGTTGTATTTTAATACGTCAGCGGCCGATACAGTATACATATATTTCCACTTGTATCCATCAGCAGTCGTTATAATGGAGGAAGAAGTACCTGACGGAGTTGAAGTAGAAAGACCACCATTGTTGTTGAACAAGCACTTATATACATGGTAATCACTTACCATCGCATAAAAGTTATTGGAAAATAATGTAGAATTGGTGTCTGAATATTCTGTATATAAAGTCCCTGAAGTCCAATTCACTCTTGGTATCACGTATGACACATCACTGGCTTCAACCTTCTTACATGATAACATGTCACGCCAATGGGCATACACGGTATTGGCAACTGCATCATTAGGTGTTGGAGGACTTGCATCATTGGTCCAAGCTTTCACACCTCCAATAAACATATACATTCTTGTAGGTGCAGCTTCACCAAAGGCTTCTTTGAATTGGTCAGCGTTATTTTGTCTGAATTTATGTGTTACAACTGAAGGCATGGCTAAAAGGTTCTCCTGTTTATATTGTTACTATTTATACATTTTTTATCTGTGTTACAAAACATTTCTCTTGTAAATCTCACCGTCTGTTAGACCACCTTGATAAAGACCATATACATCAAGGATTGAATTGGCCCAAGCTGTACCAAGTCCAGTAACGACAAATCCTTGGTCTGGATTAACATCATCTGGATCTCTAACCATGATAAAGTCACCACTTGAAAGGTTTGCAGAGAACGCTGTCCCTGTTGCTACAAAGGCTGAATTGTCACTGAGGGACCCAGAGGCAACATATTCAATACCAGCAATAGTGTTACTTTCGTATGCACTGATAATATCGGTGTAAGCGGTTGTGATTACGTTTGCGGTACAACCAACTATTGGCCAGTAGATCATAGAGGTTTCATCTACCTGTTCCTCAACCCGGTCAAAGAAGCCAAGACCATCAGTTAGTGTTGAATAGATATTAGCTGCTTCTAAGTCTCGACTCATAAGAAGAAGGTTTGCATTGGCACTGGCACCAAACCTATACACTGGCAGTTCAGTGGTCATGCCCCACCGTCTAGGTCCATAGTTAAACATACTGGTCAAGGTCGAATACATGTTTGCTGCTTCCATATTACCACCTATGAGAGCAAGGTTCGTGTTTGAACTGGCACCAAACGAATCAACATGGGCTTCAGTAGGCATCCCCCACCTTTTTTCTACTGTGGTAAAGATACTACTTAGTGTTGAATACACATTTCCTGCTTCCATCGCATCAGATGTAAGAGAAAGGTTTGTGTTTCCACTGGCACCAAATGAATTAACTGGTGCATGGGTGGGTATACCCCACCATCTGACATCGTAACCAAGCGCAGAGGTTACGACTGAAGAAGCGTTTGCAGCAGCTAGGTTAGCACTTAAACGGGCCGTCACCGTATTTGCACCATCTCCAAATGTTGGTCCAACATATACATCGGTGTTCCATAAAGCATCAAGGAAGTCAACGCTTGTGTTTTGGGAAACACCGATGTTTAGTCTGGTGTTGGCAAGACCATTGATGATGTCTGTAATTACTAGCTGACAAACACCGATGTTTAATCTGGTGTTGGCTAAACCACCCACTTGGTCGGTGTTCGTATTTGCAATAGCACCTACATTCAGGCGGACGTTTTCCACACCAGCTATTGTATCAAAATTTCTTGAGACAACATCTGTTACTCCTGTCATGTCAAGTGCTGAAAGTGCTAATTTAATTTCATATGATGTATTGATAATAGTATTTGCGGCAACTCTAGCTGATACTTGAGCAATAGCAGATTCTATAGTGAGCAGCAATTCATAAAGAGTGAATACTGATGGTGCTAAGTTAATCGTATCAACAGATTTGACCTTACTGAATAGTGCAACACCAGCCGGGTGTAGCAACTTCTTAACGATGTCTCTGAATTTGTTGATAAACTCACCGGTCTGTAACTCGTATGAAAACTCTTGGTAGTAGAGGTTGTCTTCTAAGTATTTGTCCCATGACAACCAACCCTTGGTTCCAACATATTGTCCCGATTCAGTAAAGTTCGCGCCACTCGCAGTAACGGTATACCCATTTGTAGAAGTAACCGTTTCAGCGTCTAAGAACGTTCCATCAATACTTGTTAGGAGTAATTCAAATACTTCAAATCCAGAGTCCAAGATTGTTTTGATTACCTGTTCAACAACGGCAGTGGCACCAGATGTCCCACCTGTAATTTCATATCCTTCCATGTTGTAGGTCGTATCATTACCATTGACTCTCAATTTCTTGTCTATTTGCCAACGACCATCAGAACACCTGAGTATATCTTCAGCAGGATAATAGAACTCTACGTCATCGTCATACAAGATTCTGAATAACAGTTTGTATGACTTCTCAGAGCCTCTAGCCCTGTAGAACGATTTGATGTTTTTTGCTAATAGTCTTTTGTCTGCTAGAACATTTTGTGGTATATTTGCCATCAACTCGTCGTGGAAATATACAACATATTGGTCTAGTGTCGCATCAATATCTCTGTATGAAAGTAGACTCTTGGTCGCATCAGTAACTTGACCAGATTCTTCCATCCATTCATAGTATGCTTTTACGAACGCTACTAGGTTTGGTCCGTCTTCTCTAACAAAGTCAGGAAATTGTTGTTCTATAAGGTTGGAATAATTTTTATTAACCATTTTACATCAACTACACTTCTCTATCTTCGGTTGTAGTTACTGTAGTATCATCAATTAGGAGAATTTGGTCCCTGACAGGTGTGATGTCTTTATTGACAGGTTCAGCAGAGAGTTTAATCACTCCACTATTATCTACAGCTGTAGGTAGGAAAGAATTGAGAGTGACTGTACCTGCTGCATAATCAATAGTACCTATAGCATCAGCAACGATAGCGACTGAACCTCCTGAAGTTCTCACAACCTGCATTATGTTATTAGATGCCGCATCTCGTAAATATGAACTATACCCCTCATATGTAAATGTAGTGGATACTATATCACCAGCATTCCCATTATCTTTAATTGCGTTAGTGAACTTCACCACATACGTTGTTGAAGTTGTAGTAGAGGGTGTAAAACGTTTTTGCATTTTCACAGTCGTTTCATTGCCTATGATAGCTGTTGTATCAACAGCATCAATATCTTTAATGAACTGGGAATATCTGAAAACCTTTCCGAAATCATTTAGGTTGTTTGTTTGGTAATCACTTATAGCAGTTCTTACTTGAGCTTCAATAGCTGCTCCAGATTTGGTTGTCCTGTCTGGATTGTAATTCACTTCTACTGTTGGTATAACATATAGATATGCAACATCTTGAACTTCTGGGTCAATTGACAACACATTGATTTTTTGTAGTGATGAAATTAGAGCAGCTTTTCTATTATCGGATATAACGGTTCCGACCTTGGGTTTCACAGCAATATACACTTTTCCGAACACTTGTGGGTCGTTATCATCTCCTCCCCACACCGATACAGCTGCGAAGTCTTGGTTATCTGCAATAATACGTCGTTCATAATCCTTCACGGTTACGGCTCTGTTCTGTCTTTCGTATGATAACGGTGCATTTTGTCGTATAGATTCCAGTGATTCTTCCACTTGTCCCCCAGAGCCAACGCTTACTGTGGATACTGTAATAGCAGAATGACCATCTATTGAGGTTGGGGGTGAGAAGGTACGAACACCATTTCCTTTAGTTGTGTTACATACTCTATATTTCAATATAACAACATTACCATCTGTAAGTTCCCTACCTATAACACCATCACCAAAGTATACACGATATTTCTTATCGTTATCTTCCTCTAAGAAGTAAATTTTCGAGGTTCCTGAGAGTTCAGTAATGTCATTTGCATAACTATATGATTGGACATTGGATGATGCTGCGGACTCTTGGACCGTAACTGTAAGGTTGGTAAGGTCAGCGTTCTCGTTAGGTATGAGGTAATCTACTGCATTTGAAGTGCTCACGGTGTATTTGTGAGTGAGTGGTAGTCCCTCAACCAATTGCATATTGCTTTCGATATAACCACCACTTGAGTTGGGTGTGATTACAACATCATTAACGTTTGAAAAAGTTAATGTTAGGTCGTCTATACTTGAAGAAAAGGTTGTGTCTGATGATATTGTTACAGTATTGGGTGAGGTGGTAGGCACAACGGTTACACTTACGTTCGCAACTGCACCTTTAGACCATGAAGGTAAATAACCAATCTCTTTAGCTCTCGATACTAAGTTATTCCGTATCAATGCAGTATCAAGGTACATTTCGTTAGCTACCATATTGGTGTAATATGTGTTGTAGTGTGTATTATATGCTAATAAGTCTAACAAAAGACTCATGTTTGAACCTTCAAAATCATAGTCATTGAATTTTGTTTGAGCTCTTAAGAAGGTTTTAAAGGATTCTTTGATGTTTTCAAAACCTAAATCCGAAACTGATAGTGTTGAATTTGCAATACCCATATTTTTACCTTACTCTTTCTATGAAAAGGTCCAACATAACAGGACGGACCTGATTATTAATTCGGAATGTAATCGTAATATTAAGACCATTTCTCTCTCTATCATCTCCAGTTTTAATTTCCAAAAGTTCTATTCTAGGTTCATAATTATTTAAAATTTCTCTAATACTATATTCTATATCAGATGCGGTAACATTAGTGAAGGGTTCAAAAAATGACTTTTTTACATTAGATCCTAGGAGTGGATTATAAGGCCTTTCATAAAACTCTGTAAAAATTAGATTCTTAACGGCTCTTTTAACAGCATATTCATTGGTCTCTATTACCAAATCCCTTGATACTGGATGTGGTGTCAAATTTAATGTGAAATCGCTGAATATTGTTTCGTCTGGTCTTGGCATTTGTTAGTTCTCTATTTTTTACTATTTATATCAAATTAATCCAAAAAAACGCTTGACAAACTCTAAAAACAGGTGTATAATTAGCGGTGTCGCCTTAGGGAAACCATAGGTACCTTAGGTTCCTTAAAGGTCCACACCTAACCCCCCGCAAAGCAATCTGGTGACCCTTCTGCAACAGCTGTGCAGTCTGTAACACCATCACCAATTCTTCCACATCCCTTACCGTTGATAAACACGGTTGTGGAACCTGTAGTAATAGGAGCTGTATGGTTGCAACAAGCAAAAGGGCAAGGTTTCAAGTGTATACAATTATCATCACCTTGTCTGGATATGCCGATACCATTTGCAAACACATCAGGTGATCTTTCAGCCCGAATTGGTAACGAACAATGACAAATATCTTCATCTTCCAAATCTCCTCTACAAATTGGAGGAGCATGCGAGTTAGCCGTCATTTTACCTACAAGGACATCTAGTGCAGCAATTGCTTCAGCAGTGGCGGCCGCACACATATCTATTCCTGCCAAGGTTCCAAAGTCAACATCATATTTGAATGAATTTATTACTGGATGACCCCCAGCGACAGAATCAGCATCCATAGCTGCACCAGCAGAAGCTACATTTGCATATGACTGCCAACCGCCTGCTGTCCTGATAGTGTAACTAGCATTAGCTCCCTCATATGTGGGCATTTTTTCCTCTTATTATTAGTATGGTTGTATCGACCCGGGTGGGTGTTCTTCATGCCAATCTGTCTTTGGACAGTTGTAAAATGTTGGAGCATGACGCCATATATGGTTAGATTGATCCGGTGCAGTTGGGTCATCGGGGTTATGCACTACAGGATTATTCAGGTTGATGTCGGGTCCTCCATAGATATTAACTGTATTACTAGATTTTATAATAACTGTTTTGTCAACTTGTTGGTGATATGCATCGCCAACTTTACTTATATGTTTGTCTAGGTAATCTTCCTCAACTTTTTCTAAAACCATGGTGTAATAATTACTAGTAAATACACGGTGAACATCACCGGCGACAGTTGTTTT
>Ga0098039_1000754_pt1 | contig 13101 bp, 16 predicted proteins | sample 6_EtaG_FD_75047 | JGI IMG/M metagenome (GOLD analysis project Ga0098039, IMG submission 75047) | Marine viral communities from the Subarctic Pacific Ocean - 6_ETSP_OMZ_AT15160 metaG | ecosystem: Environmental > Aquatic > Marine > Oceanic | place: Pacific Ocean | collected 2015-01-08 | reverse complement strand
GACTATGCAGATCCGGCTGGAGAGAATCAATACTCAACGAAATCAGGCGACTTTACAAGCAACGCAGAACTCCAACTACAGGAGTGTCGGGTTCAGACAATTGCGTCGGAGCAAAACTGGACGGCGAGAAAAGAGGCGGTTGAAACATCGCTCCGGCTCATCGACGGGTTGCTGATAGATCCAAGCTGCCACAGGTTAGTCAACGGCTTCATTGCCGGGTACACTTACCCGGAGATCGGCGGGACCGGGATATTCAGAGACAAGCCGTTAAAGAATCGGTTCAGTCATCCCCATGACGCCCTTCAGTATGTCCTGGTCAAGCTCACCCGGCCAACCTATGCGAAGGCCGAGAACCCGATATACTGGGAGGGGAGGCAGCAGTATGCTGACGGGGATTACAACGAGTTGGAGGTTGGGAGGTAAGATGGACTTCCCAGAGTGGTGGGCAAAGGCGAGACATTGGGAGATATGGATAACTGGTATCCGAGGAATCCCGTGGGGGCAACTGCCATATGAAGCCCAAGATAAATCAAGAGAGGCCCGGTTGGTCCGTTTTCGTGATGATGATTTCAAAATAGAGCATCGACGCGAGATTAGACCAACGGACCTTAACCCATGAGACACGTCTTGTATAAGCAGGGAGTATGCGGTGACTTGACCAGAGAGGCTACAAGGGGCTTCGGTCAGGTAGCGGCTCTTTATGAGCGTAACGGGATTGATATGGTCGTGACTTCTATCCGTGAGGGCAACCATAGTGCCTGGAGTTTACACTACATCGGGAGGGCGTTTGATCTGCGAGTAACGGATATCGATGTCACTCAGATTCGGGAAGTCCTTGGGCCGGAGTGGGATGTGGTTGACGAGGCCACTCATATTCATTGTGAGTTGGACCCATGAGCGGGGGGGAGTTATGGAGCAATTTTACCCATCCATCAAAAGAATCACAATAGTTGTTCTGATGCTGGTTCTGCTGAGTTGTGCTACGATGCGGACGGCAAGCATTGTAGTTATGGAGGAGGATGCGAAGAATGTTGAGACGCTCAGAGAGATAACGGACATTTTTTTAAAGACCTGGAAGTTCAAGAGTGCTGCGGTTAAACGGGTTCTTGGTCCTCGGATAAAAGCCATGCCCCTGGAGGCTTTGGAGGCTATGGCAATCTTGGACGCTATAGAGGCGAAAGCTCCCAGGGACGATAGGGACTTAGGCCAGGCTTTTGGTGCTATGATTGTTTCTCATTTGGAGATTATAAGAGCGGCTATCAAAGCTGTGGCGCCTGATGTTTTGAGTCTTATTCTGTTTTGAGGAGGTGCAGGCTATGGAATGGATACTATCCCATTGGTCATATATTGTCGTAATACTCTTGGCCGCTGATAAGGTTGTGGCGGCCACTCCGACGCCCTGGGACGATATTATTCTGTCAGTCATCAAGAGTGTTTTAAAGGTCTTTAACAGCCCGAAACCAGGGAGGAAACTCCCTTGATATATGAGAGAGCTACAGTGGAGGACGTCCCGGAAATGATCGAGCTTTTAAAGCAGTATCCTTACACGTTTGACAACTTGACCGAGGACCCGGCGGCATGGCTCGAAAGCCGCCTTGATGTGCCGGACGCTGCTTACTTCAAGGTGGACCTCGGATATGTGGGGTATGATCCTATTATCCCCGGCGGGGTGGCGATGGCCCGGATGTTCTACGATAAAAAGACGTTTAATAGGCTCCTCGGGGAGTTAATTAAGAAGGCAAGGGACTTTTTTCTTTACGGGTTCGAGGTCCTGGGGTTTTACAAGATACAAGCGGATGAACTGGTGGGCCAAAGGCATGGCGTCTTTCTGCGCCGGCTGGGGTTCAAGCTCGAAGGAACCCTTCGTGGAGTGGCTTTTTACGATGATAAGGTCAGGGATATGAATATATACGGAGTATTTAGAGAGGAACTGTTATGCCACCTGTAGTAGTAGCGGCGATAATACTGGGTAGTGCCGCGGCGGGGTCTGCTTACGCAGTCCAGCGCTCAACCCGGAAGGCGGCCCATGCCCAATCAGACGCTGCGAAAGATGCCCAACGAGCGGCGACTGAGGCGGCGGGGAGACAGGCAGCTATTCAGAAGCGAGCGGTGGAGGGAGCCGAGAGAGAACGTCTCAAGATACAGGCCGAAAAGGACAGGGCGGAGGCGACGGCGGTAGCTAAAGAAAAGAGAACTTCGGCTTTGGCTAAAGAGCGGTCTGACAGGATCACGGCTGGCCGCAGGGCATTGCTCAAGACAACGCCGGGAGGACTTGGGGCGGCCCCGGTTGAACGGAAAACACTTTTAGGGGGATAGATGTGGGGTTGGCTGACAATATCGTAAAACGGCAAGAAGATCTTCAGGCGGCCCGGTCAACTTGGGAAAGCCTTTGGCAGGATATCCCGGATTACGTTTTGCCTGCGAAGGCCGGGGTCACATCGGAGGACACTCCGGGAACCAGGAAGGGGTCGTTGATCTACGACTCGACGCCTCAGAAGGCGGTTAACGTCTCAAGCGCCGGGTTGATGTCGCATATGACGAGCATTGCCTCCCCCTGGTTTGCGTTAAGGACCCGCAATGAGGGTCTTATGGAGGACGGCGGGGTCAAGTGGTGGCTCCAGGAGGCTGAAAGGCGAATGTTTGCTGTTTACAACTCTAGCAATTTTTATACGAGCATCCATGAATACTACCAGGATCTTATCGCTTTTGGTACTGCCAGCATATTTGTGGAGGAGGACCCGGAGTTTGTTGTTCGGTTCAGCGTTTTTCCTATCAGGCAGATATTCATTGCTGAGAATTATAACCAGCAGATTGACACGGTTTACCGGGTTTACAAGCAGACTGCCAGACAATTGGTGCAGGAGTTCGGGGAGGACAATGTATCCCGGAACACGATAGAGAAGGCGAGAGAGAAACCAGACACTAAAGTTGATTGCATCCATGCTGTTTTCCCCCGGAAGGACAGAGATATCAGGTTAAAGACTCGGGTTAATATGCCTTTTGCCAGCATTTATCTTGAGAAGGGCGAAAAACATATTCTGGATGATGGCGGATATCTCGAAATGCCGTGGATGGTAGCCAGGTGGTCTAAAGGCAGCCGGGAGATATACGGAAGATGTCCGGCTATTGACGTTATGCCGGATATCAAGACCCTGCACCAGATGGAAAGAACGAACCTCCGGCAAGCTGAGAAGGCCGCCGACCCGCCTTTGTTGGTCCATGCTGATTATACCGGCAGGGTCAGGACGAAGCCGGGCGGGATCAACTATTACAGAGATCCCAACAAGGTCATAAGGCAAATGGATGTGGCCGGGAACATCCCTGTAGCTCTCGAGATGGTAGAACAGAAACGACAAAGCATCCGGGAGGCGTTCTTTGTTGATGTGTTTCTGATGTTATCGCAGGAGAACAGGGGTAAACAGCCCATAACTGCCACGGAAGTGGTCGAGAGAGTTCAAGAGCGGTTGATGATTCTGGGACCGGTACTTGGCCGGCTTCATTCGGAAGCATTGGGACCTTTAGTTGAGCGGTCATTTTCTGTGATGCTGCGGGCTAACTTTTTTCCGCCATTGCCGGAGGAACTTCTCGGCCAGGAGCTTGATGTCGAGTATCTGTCTCCGTTGGCGAAGGCTCAGAAAGCGATGGAAGCCCGGTCGACTCAGGAGGCCATGCTTTTTATCCAGCAACTTTTAGGGGTAAGTCCTGACCCGGCCTTAGCCCAGGAGTTGATGGATAATATTGATGTTGACAAGTATGTCAAGAAAGCGTGGGATATCTTCGGGGCGCCGGCGGAGATTATAAGGGACCCGGAGGAGAGGGACGGCATCCGGGAGCAGAGAGCGAAAGCCCAGCAGATGCAGCAGATGATGTTAGCGGCCCAGCAGGGGGCGGATATAGGCAAGACGGCATCCGAGGCAGAGAATGCTGGTGGATAGATAAGAGATGCCGACTCCGAGATCATATAAAAATCTATTTGGTCGAGGCCGCATAGGCCCGGCTATTCTGGCGGAGATATTCGAGTATGCCGGGTTTTTTGATCATTGTTTGTATAAGGACGAGATGGCGATGGCCAGGCATGAAGGTCAAAGGGACGTTATCCTCTTTATTTTGGACAAGATGGGCATTTCGGGCAATTCGGAAGGCATGATAAGGAACATACTTCGGACCCATGTCAAGCGGGCGCCGATAGAAGAACGACAACAATACTCAGAATAGGAGGTATTAGTATGACGCTGTTAGACACGGGATCTGATCCTCAACTAGAGGGCAACCAGGACCCAGGGACTTCCGACAATCCTAAAGAGGGACAACCCCAGGACGCTCCAGCCCCGGAGTGGATGGGAACTCTCGACGAGGGACTGAAGGACAATGAGAGACTTAAACGATTCGGGGATCAGAACGCACTCGCCACGTCCTATATTGAGCTTGAGAAAAAACTGGGGAGCAATCCCCTGGTCAGGCCCAATGAGCATAGCTCTAAGGACGAGGTGGCCGCCTTCTGGACCGGCTTGGGACGCCCGGAAAACCCTGATGGGTATAAACTTCCGACGCCCGACGGCATGGAGGTCAACCCGGACCTTGATAAGAGTTTCCGGGAAGTGGCCTTTAACGCCGGGATAAGTGCCGAACAGGCCGGAGCGATGAACGCATGGATCTGTGAGCAAGCCCAGGTCATGCAGGACGCCCAGGTTAAAGCCGAGAACGATAAGACTGCCGATGCAGAGGCCGAACTCAAGAAGGAATATGGCAACGACTATGCCAATAACTTGAGTAAGGCAACCGCAGCGCTCAAAGAGTACGGCGGTAAAGAGATGTTCGAGGTAGTCAACAATCTCAAGATGGAAAACAACCCGGCTTTGATTAGGATGCTTGTCCGCTTTAGCATGGCAACCAGCGAAAGCTCACTCAAGGGGTTGGATAGTGACAGCCCGGAAGGAAAGACCAAGTACACTCGGGAACAGGCCGAGACAATGATGCTGGACCCCCGTTATAAAACGGACCCAACCTTTGAAAAGAAGGTGAAAGGCATTTTTGACAACCTATACCCGGAGGAGTAACGATCCTAAGATAGGCGCTCGATCCTTTACAGGGCAACCGTAGGCGCATTTCACGGGGCAACCGTTCTATTATTAACCGATTTACTTTAATAGGAGGGTTTTAACGTGCCTACATCAGTTTCAGAATCTTTTATAAAATTATTCGAGAGTGAGGTCAAGCTGGCTTATCAGCAGATGGCCTCGAAATGCCGGCAATGCGTCCGCCTAAAAAGCGGAGTTACCGGCTCAACGGTTCAGTTTCCGAAGTTGGCTAAAGGGATAGCACAGCAGAAGGCCCGCCACGGCGAAGTGCCTCTGATGAACGCTGTCCATACTTACGCCACGGCGACCCTGGGGGATTGGTACGCCCCGGATTATGTGGACAAACTGGACGAACTCAAAACCAATAGCGACGAGCGAGGGGTCCTGACCCAAACTGGGGCTATGGCTCTTGGCCGCAAGGTCGATAACATCATCTTTACCGCTGCCAGGCTGTCTTTAGCCTCTGCTCAGAGGATTCAGACCTCCGGCGGCCTCACCAAAGCGAAGGCTCAGAACGCCTTTAAAATCCTTAACGATAAAGACGTCCCGGACGACGGCCAGAGATACGCCTTTGTAGGTCCCCAGCAATGGAATAATTTGCTGGATATTACCGAGTTCGCGTCCTCTGATTTTATCGGACCGGGGTCAATGCCCTGGACTGCCGGCACTCAAGCCAAAAAGTGGTTGAACACGGTATGGGCCATGCACACAGGTCTGCCTACCGACTCAACCGACGCAACCCGGTACTGTCTGATGTGGCATAAGACCGCCATAGGCATGGGTGAGGGCATCGGCGTGACTTCCATGATCGATTGGGTCCCGGAACGTGCGGCTTACCTGATCGACAACATGGTAAGCTCCGGCGCCGTGGCAATCGACGGGGAAGGCATCGTACAGATAGATTGTAACGACACGGCATAAACACTTTAACGGCGTCCCTGGGGGCTGGAACCTCCCAGGGATAGCGGAGGACCTCAATTATGAGCTTTACATTTCAGAATTTTTGGAGAGTTAGCGGCGGCGGTGGAAACACGAATTGGTATTACAAGGATACCGCTGATAATGTGGCATCTCTGGCGGTTGGGGTAATAAACTCGACCTATTTCCAGGAGGCATTTGACACTTACACTCAAACGGCAAGGGCTGGTGACTCAATTAAGGTTGTGTCTCTCGCGACGAACCCCAATATGGCTACGGTTGTCGAGTTCGGTGTCCCAACGACTTGGGATGCCAATGGGGCCAGCATTTGGGCCAACTTTGCAGCGGATCATGGCGCCTTTGATTGATCTGATTTACTTTTCTCTTTCCGTCGTTCTGGTTCTTGTGGTTCGCTATAAGGGCCATTACGGCGCTAATGAATTCAAGGACCAGGCACATATAGCCCTGGCCGGGGCCGGAGCGGCCTGGTTCCTCCTTTCCGGGTCGTTCCCGAGCCTCGGCAACCCGGCGGCTGTAGCTTTTGGGGCTTTTGTCCTTATGATGGCGGTGTCCTGTTTCTGGTCTGATTACCCCAGAAACTCAATGGAGGATCTCCCCAGGTGGGCGGCTCTTCTCTTTTTATTCCTTATCTGTCAAAGACTCCCTTTAGAGACGGTTCTTTTAACTTTGTATATTCCCGCTATCCCTGCGGCGATATACGGACTTATCCAGCAGTTTTTCAAGGTGGATCCTATTTGGAAACCGATGGACGAGCAGATAAAAGTTCGGGCGAAGGCTACCCGCATGTATTCCTGGCTGGGAAACAGTAACTATACAGGGGCGTATTTGGTCCCCATGTGGTTCATAGGGTTACATTTGATAGCGACCCACACCTATCTATGGCTTATCCCTCAAAGTGTTCTCCTGGTGGCTCTCGTTTGGTCACAATGCCGTGCAGCTTGGGCGGCTGCAATAGCCGGGAGTGGGTTTGCCATTCTGTTTGTACAGCCGAGACTCTTCCCTATTGCCATTATATTCGCAGTTATAGTCGGCATGATATCCATGCAGAGGATCGAGGCGACTATGGGCCGGGTGTTTTATACTAAAATATGCTGGGAGATTTTTAGAAAGAAACCGATATTTGGCTGGGGGCTTCGGGTTTTTAGGCGAAAAATATTTAGAATCCAGGCCCAGCAGAACCAGAGGGATCCTTCTCTTCTGGGAACCGGAAAAGGCGATGGCCGGAACGAGTTCCCGGTGGGGCAAAGAGCGCACAACGATATTTTTGAAATCGCAATAGAAATTGGGTTAGTGGGGCTATCAATCTTCGCACTTTTTAGTTATAACGTGATTATGAGCGCCACAGCCTTGTCACTGTTCCTGGCGGCTGGGATCGTGGCCGGTTTGGTCAATGCCTTTTTCTTTTATAATTTAAGAATGACGGCATCGGCCCTGCCTTTTTTTGGCCTGGCGGGGGCGGTGACACCTTCTATCCAGTTTTTTAACGTAACACTTCTTTACGGCATCCCTTTAGCGGCGATTGTGGCTTATATGGTCTACTTATATGCTTATAAACCCTTTATGGCTGGCTGGTTATTTGAGAAGGCGAACGTATACCAGTGGAAAAAGGACTTTAAGGGAGCCAAAAAGTATATTGAAAAGGCTTTGAGGTATGATGAGTATAACAATTTCTTGCTTTCCAACATGAGTGCTTTCATGCTGCCGATAGATCCGGCGGTTTCCATGAACTATGCCTCTAAACTTATTCACCACTTCGACGGCCAGAAATTAGAATGGGCGATGTGGGAGCAATACGGGACTGTCTGCTTTTTTAATAAGGCTTTTCTGGCGGCCAGGGGCGCTCTGATGATGAGCTTATACCTCAAGCCGGGGTATCCGCCGGCGGTTAAGGGCCTCCAGGAAACGAACAAGGTTCTGGCCCATGTTGAGGAGGAACTCAAGAAACAGGCAATAAAGGACCAGGAGAAGAAAGCGGCATGAACGTCAAATTAAACTGGAAAGGGGAAACCATAAAAGCCTTGAGCCGGTATAGAACCTTTTATGACAAGGGGATAGCGGTTCTGGCAATTCTGCGAAACATGGAACTTTCTGATCTCGGCATAATGATGGCGGCGTCTAAATATCTTTTTGGGGACCACATAGAAACTTCCACTATTGTTATTCTGGGGGTGGCGTATTGGGTTTTTAACGTATGCGTAAACCTTACGGTAGGGTATTTTTGGGAGAAGAACGACGGCTGGAGGATTGAGGCTCAAGTGTTTGGGAAACGATGCCAGCCTGGAAGGACTGTCCTTGTGTCCCCCGAGGGGGAGCCATACGGGCCGAAGGAAATGAGAGGAGGCGAAGGAGAAGGTCATGGCAGCAATTAGTGAGGTAGGCATTTGTAATCAGGCTCTTTATAATTTAGGGATTGATACGCCCATTGTGGCCCTGACAGATGATAGTGCGAATGCTCGGGCTTGTAACCGGGTATATGCCAGGCTCCGGGACGAACTGCTCCGGGAGCTTCCTTGGAACTTTGCTATAAACCGGGCGACTTTGACAGCCCTGGCCGATAAGCCGGGATACGAATACATCAACGCCTTTGTTCTCCCTACAGATCCCTTTTGTCTCAGGGTTCTGGAGTTGCGGGAGGAAAGGGATCCGGCACTTGGGAGTTACCCATACCAGATTGAGAGCATCGTGGATAGCGCTGGGAACAGTTTCAGGGCTTTAGTAACCGACGCAGCTACCGCTCTTATCCGATATGTAAAGAGGGTGACGGACCCTACGCAGTTTGACACTCTTTTCTCTCAAGCTCTTGTGGATCTTCTGACCTATCGCCTGTCTATTCCGGTCACTCAAAGCCGGACGATGGCCGCCGATTGGTTTTCTATTTATGTTGACACTTTGGAGAAGGCCAAAGAGATAAACGCCGTGGAGGGATTTGACCCTTTGTATCGGAAGATGGATGACATTGGATCGTGGGATAGCGCAAGAGGTTGATATGGCTTTTATAGAGACAGTCCATGCCTAAAGGTTCACCTATAATCACGAATTTTACCGCCGGGGAGTTCAGCCCAAAACTCGATGGCCGGACCGACGTATCCCGTTATTTTAACGCCGCCAAGACTTTGTTTAATATGATCGTTTATCCCCACGGCGGAGCGACCAGGCGGGGCGGGACTCAGTTTGTCTTGGAAACGCAAACCAGTTCACAAAAGTCTATCCTTATTCCCTTCGAGTTTAGCACAACTGCGGCATATATTATTGAGGCGGGCCACAACTATATGCGGTTTTTTACTGACCGGGGGAACATTGTCGCGCCTGGAGGGTCCACGCCTTACGAAATATCGACGACCATAAACGAGGCGTCTTTGCCTTTCCTTCGCTGGGCGCAGAGTTCTGATACAATGTATATCGTAAGCTCAGAGGGCGATATGCCACCAGCGGCACTTACCCGGACGGACCATAACGCCTGGACTTTTGCTGATGTAGGTTTTACTAATAGCCCCTGGAACGGCGCCACGGTTTCCGACTTTCCGGCGGTTGTGGGGTTTTTTGAGCAGCGGTCTGTATGGACCGGGATGCCTTCGGACCCACAAAGGTTCTTTATGAGCCGTACCGCTGGTTACACGGATATGACTACTTGTTCTCTGGACGATGACGGGATAGACCTCACCATAGCAGCCGACCAGGTGAACGCCGTAAAGTGGATGGCAAGCATGAAGGTCCTTATAATCGGGACCTCGGGCGGAGAGTGGCGTATATCTTCTGAGAGTTACACCGAACCTATAAGCCCTACCAATATTCTGGCTCGCCGGGAAAGCAACGTAGGAGCCGCTGACGCCCTTCCCGTAATCATTGGAACAGACATATTATACGTTGCCAGGCATAATAGAAAAGTAAGATCCCTGGGGTATGACTTGAAGGTTGAAGGGTGGACCGGGGACAACTTGTCTATTATGGCAGAGCATCTAACCGGACAATTCAACGCCGGCACAATAACGGGTATAGCCTTTCAGCGAGAACCGGACTCTATTCTTTGGGCCGTAAGGTCAGACGGGGACTTACTGGGCCTTACCTATAATAAAGCTCAAGAAGTGATCGGTTGGCATCACCATGAGACAGACGGCGAAGTGGAAAGCATTGCCATTATACCCGGCTCGGATTATGACGAACTATGGGCCATTATAAAAAGGACCGATGAGGACAACATAGCGAGTCGGTTCGTCGAGTTTATGCGGAACCCGGACTTTAACGAGGCGACCTCTGCCTGGTTTGTGGACTCTGGTCTTCAGTACGATGGAAATGGGGCGACCATTATAACCGGGTTAGATCATTTGGCCGGCTCATCGGTGGCTATCTTCGCAGATGGCGGTCATATAGCACAGCAGACTGTAACGAATGGCGGAAGTATAACGGTTCCAAATATGGCTTCGGTTGTCACCGTGGGGCTGCCTTACACTTCCAGGCTCCAGACAATGAGGCTAGATGCAGGGTCGACGGCCGGGACTAGCGCTCAAACTAAGATCAAGAGGGTATACGAGGCGGCTATAAGGCTCTTTAGGAGTGCAGGGTTTAAGTTCGGGTCCTCCAGCAGCCAAAGTGATACGGTCCCCATGAGAACTAGTGCTATGGCAATGGGTTTTCCGCCGGATCTTTTTACAGGGGATAAGGTCACGGTTAAGTTTCCCGCTGATTGGGACCGGGACGGCTTTATATGGGTAGAACAGGAAAACCCTTTACCTTTGACAGTTACGGCGATTGTGCCGAGCGTAGAAACGGAGGCGATGTAATATGGCGTCGACCGTAATATCTGCCCCATCTGCCTCACCTTCCGGAGGACAGGAACCAGGCAAATGGGAGTGGCTCCAAGATTGGACGATGGATCCCAAAAAGGGCGGCCTGGCTCAACTTCAGAACATATCCGGGGCATACGGCCAAGGCAGGGCGGCCGGGCATGGCTTTGACGCGGCTGCTATAGGGTTCGACACCAAGGGCATCATGGCCGGCATAAATAAGGCGTGGGCCGGCGCCGAGATAGCCATGCTCCCCCTGACCGAGACGGTCCTGGATCTCAATTACGCTATAGATAGAACCGACATTGCCACCAGGGCGATAGCCTACTCAAGCACCTTAAAAACTAAGTACGCCAAAGCCGGTTTTATCGTGGAAGGCGTTAGGGGCGGAGGAGTCGAGGACACATACCTGACTATGGCCAGCATGGTTTTAGAGCGTTACTACGAGGAGAAGGGTCGGCTCGATATTAACCACGCCATAAACAAATTCAACTATCTGGAGTTACCGAAATTCGCTCTTGAGTCTCGAATTATAGAGGGGGAGCTGGCGGAGGACATGGCAGACATAAATGTTAAACTGGCTACCAGGCAAGCCGACATTGCGACCAAGAGCGCTAAAATACAGGGGGGTCTAAGTGTTATACAGGCTGGAGCGAGTGCTTACATGGCAATGGTAAAGGCGGAAGGGGCACGGGAGGCGAGCCAGGCGCCATCGGCTAAAAAGGTAAAAGCCAAAGCCCCCGAAAAGAAAATAGACATAGGTAAGGCATTCGAGCCAGATTGGGATTTCACTCTACAGGATTAAAAAATGCCACTCATACCAAACAACTTATATAAGGCATTCGAGGCAGAGGGCCGTATAACCCTCCCGAAGGGCGGAACCGGCATCCGGGTCCAGGGTGATACCGGCGTAATGCCGCAGACGGCCATAAGCTCTATTAACCAGGGCGCCGCTGCCGGCGATAAGATAACCGGGGCGACCCTCCAATGGTTTAAGGACGTCGAGGACGCCAGGGTTGTGAGTGAGGTCCACGCCGGGGCAGCCAAGGCCATGAGGTCCCTTACGGACTATTCGGTGGAACTTGATAAGGACCCGGACCACAACAGCACCCCGGACAAGCTAAGGACGAGAGGGTCCCAACTTAAAGCCGAAGCCCTTAGAACGATGACCCCGAAGGTAGGCCAGGCGTTTGCTCAGAAGTTCGACATATCAGCCGCCCCGGTCTATACGAAGATGCAGATATCCGCCTCGAACCGGGAGATTGTGGCTCAAAAGGGGCGGGTTATAGACCTTTTCAATGACAAACTTGATGCGGCTTTATCGGCTGGCAGCGGCTTAGGGGCGTGGGCAGAGGTTGAGGACTACGCCGCCACACTGAGGACAATGGTGAGGAAAGGGTCCTTAAACCCCTTCTGGGCCGAGACGATGATTAAGAAGTTCGAGGAGGCGGTGGGTAACGGATTGGCAGCCAGGGACGTAAACATCAACCCCGAGAACGCCAAGGAGAATTTAAAAGACCCAAAATGGAAACGTAATTATCCCGGTTTAACCGAGGTTATGAGGGCTAAATACATCGAGGCGGCCAGCGACGAAATAGAGAGGATAGAAAACCGCCGAGTTATAAATGAAACCAGGGAGAATAATAGAAAAGCCAAAGAACTTACGACCCTACAGAAGAATCACGCCACAGATGCCTGGGTGTCCTTTAACCAGATAAAGAGAGGAGATCCCGACCAAGAAATGACCATGGACGATCTGACGAAAAAAGTCGAGGACCTTATGACTCGCCGCCAAATATCCGAAACCGCCGGGCCGACAATTTTGGCGGCCATCCGTAAGGAGGCATCTGGAGAGGGTGAGGCGGAAGATGACGCCGAAACCGTGGGAGAGATCGCGAAGTTAGTTGTCAGAGGGGATCTGGAGGCTGAGAAAATGATGCTAAAAGCCCTGAACGCCAGGAAAATCAAGACAGACACATATATCGGGTTCATAAAGACTCTCCATAACAATGCAAGGAGCAACGGGTTGAAGTACCTTATAAACGCCCTGGAACCACTTCCGGGGCAGAAGTTTAGCGTCCAGGATAGCAGGAGGTATGCAGAAGCCGTAAAGTTATTCGACATACGAATGAGAGAACAGCGGAAGGAGGACCCGTTCGACATTGCCAACGAGATAGTCCAGAGAGCCGTAGGGGAGGACTTTACCCAACTAGGAACCTTCATAATGCCTAAGTTCAGCACCAGCAAGACCGATAGGAAAAAGCTGGAGAAGGGTCAGAAGGAGCTAGAAAAGGCCTTCGCCG
>Ga0098039_1000752_pt1 | contig 13127 bp, 17 predicted proteins | sample 6_EtaG_FD_75047 | JGI IMG/M metagenome (GOLD analysis project Ga0098039, IMG submission 75047) | Marine viral communities from the Subarctic Pacific Ocean - 6_ETSP_OMZ_AT15160 metaG | ecosystem: Environmental > Aquatic > Marine > Oceanic | place: Pacific Ocean | collected 2015-01-08 | reverse complement strand
TAATATATGGGAATGGCTTTGCTATCTCTGGATGGTCTTTCTTTTTCTTCTTCCACTTCTTCCAAGTCTTAGCAGATAATTCGTTCCGCTTATCTTTAGCGTCCATTTTCTTGTCGAATCCGACTTCTACAACCTTCTTGGATGTTACACTATAGACATTGTATATGTCTTTACCTGCTGTTTGCATTATTATTCCCCACGTTATATATTATCTGCCTCAGTTTTGTCTAATCTGAGTTCTTGAAAAATTGGCAAAAACAATGACCAATGTTCACTATTCTTGTCCTTAATTTTCTCATTATACTTAACGGAAACTATCTTTCCGATAAATTCGGATGGCATCATACCACGTTGTTCGTCTGATAGACCTGAGCCAACATTTACTTTAAGTGAGCCATCTTTCGTAGTACATTGTAATGAACCAATCATTGTTTCATACTTTCCAGTACCATAAGTAATTTGCTCAACTAAAAGGTCTGCTTCTAATTCTGCTTTCATTTTGACTTGAAACTTAGAGCGTTTATCTTCCCAAGGCGAATCACCGTTCTTAACGATAATGCCTTCTTCTCCATCATCCAAAGCCCCCTGAAATATCTCTTCACATTGTTCATAGTTATCAACAGGAGTGGCAGGTAAAATATTAACCAGATGTTTATCTTGTATATTATAAACTGCTTCCATTCTCTCGTTGAACACGGATAATCTGTCGAAATATGGTATCGCTGAAAATCCCTTTTTGAAATCTTCTAAGGGAATCATATCCCAACACCACATTCTTACTCGTTTAGTTTCTTCTGGAGTTATAGTGCCCTTTACTGCTTTATTTAGAATTCCGTTGCCAGTCTTTCTGTCAAGAATCTTTTCTTCATTCTCATCTAAGACTAGTAATTCGCCATCAAGGACTGCCCCGTGGAAATGGTCTAAATTCGCCAACGTGGATGATTTATAGAATATCGCCATCACAAATTTGTCAAAGTGTCCGTCAAGGGATATCTGTTTACCATTTCGTGAGCGTACATCTACGACACCGTCAGCATCAATGATTATATTCGCTCTCATACCGTCCATTTTCGTTTGTGCCAGAGCGGGATATTTGATGGCCTGGAAACTTTTTTGGTTAAAAGCACTCGCTAACATACAAGGATATGTTTCGATGAATCCTTTACCAAATACTTTATTCACCGTAGCAATACTCACACCACACTTCAAATCTTTCGATATGACACGTTTAATTACTTCGGCATTCTCTTCACTTAAAGATGCTAGAATTTTCTGAAGATGTTCGATGGCCGCATTACCAGTAAACTCTCTATTAGATAGAGTATGTAACTGCCCCAAAGCCCAATCAAGTGTCTCGAAAGGCTGGAATTTTTGAGTGTATTCTGGAATCTTTCTCTGATAATACTGGGTATAGGGGTCCAGGGCAGCCTTGATTACCTGCTTTAATTGAGCATTATCTTCGTTCTCTTCAAGGATGGCCTCTTTGACCAATCTTGAATTATCGGACTCAAGTTGCTTTAATATGTCTCTTACGTTCATCCTCTCTCCTTCGTGGTAAAATGACGAGCTTGTACCATTTTACTAACCATTTGACCCTAATTGGATAGTGTTCAGGATTGGGAATCTGATCCCCAAAATAATCAATAAAGTCTTGTACTTGTTCATCAGTTGTCATTATTAGAAATCCGTAATGACATCTGTTAGTCTGGACAACCTATTCATAACAAAATAATCATATAATTTCTTGCGTGTACCCGTTGGTTCTTTTGCGAATGCGGTCTGAATATCGTTAATCAATAACTGTGGAATTTTTTCAAGATTAACTAGTTCATCATTCCTTTTCCAATTGTCTGCCATCTCGGCAGTAGTACAAATTTCTTCTGGCTTCTGTGTCAACCAGACATCTAGTTTCTTTTTAGATACGGATGATTGGCGAATTCCTTCGACAAGACAATTATCAGCAGATAAGAAGTTTGGTATTCCATCGCCTCTGTCACCACGAATAGTGTGTTCTTTAAGATACGCTATTGGATTTGGATGTCTGATAAACTTCTTTTGCATAGGAGAATACTGTTGAACTCCTTTGTATTTATGCAACTGAATAAAGTCCTTATCGGATGACAAAATACAAATCTTTTCTTCTGCGTGATGATACTTACATATCACACCAATAACATCATCGGCCTCTGCACCCATAACTTCAATATACTTGTACGGGAAATGTGTCTTTAAATCTTCTCGTATTCCATCAAAGATTTTAAAGATAATTTCCCAATCGAATGGAGACTTTTCTCGTCCCTCCTTTCGACCTGCTTTGTATAGAGGAAATACGTCTTTTCGCCAGTAGTGTCTACTGTCGTTGCATATCACCAGTTCTCCATACGTCTTATTGAATTGCTTTCGATAATTTCTAAGCGTATTAAATATCATATGTCGGAGTAAATCTTCCGAATGGAGAAGAAGCCTCCGTGCTCCAATAACATCTGCTTGGGTTTTAGCATTTATCATCAAATTAGTAATCATTACTTGATTAAAATCAATCAATATCATTTAGACTTCTCCCATTCGTCAATCATCTCATATATGAAGTCTCGAAATGTATTAAAATCTTTAATCCTAACATCTTTAATTTCAAACATCTGATCTCCATCTTTGTATAATATATGACCAATCACCAGAGAATTATTAGAAGAATCTCCCTTCTCTGTGCTTTCAATCTCATTTACAAATTCCATAATTAAACTTTTAGTTCTTTAATAAATTCTTTAGTTGTGTCAATTATTCGCCAGTTCTCAATCTGTTTATATAACGCCGTGCCTTCATTAATACTTATTCATCTCATCCTGACACAAGGAGTATATAGGCATTTTTATTAATATCTCTATTATATCAGATTTGAACGTGGTTGTCAACTCTTTTTTGATGGTTTTTCTGTTTGTATTTTTGAAGTCCAGAGTGCCTTGAATGATAAGTTCTATGAATTTGACCTTTGCTTTAATGATATCCAAAGCGGAGAGACCCTCTTCGATGAGGTATTCGTATCTCTCTTCGTACTTCCCGAGTCGGTAATCGCAAAATTCTTTAATAATGTCAATAGGGGAATCATATACTTTCAACTTTCCTTCGTGGTCAATGACCGTAATATTCTCGTTAATCTTTTTCTTTAGTTTGAATAGTCTGACAATCTGGTAGTCTTTCATTTTCTTACCACGCTTGAGGGTCACATCAAACTTGAAACCCGTCTTGTCGCACTTGTCTGTATACGACACAATCTTTCCAGTCTCTTCCAATTTATCTAGAACTTGGACATATGATTCTCGTGTGAACCCAACTGGAACCTCTGTAATCTCTAACTTAGTCTGACCAGTTAGCGTGAAGTTACCCTCACAATAAACAGAATCTAATTCTTCATATATCTTTCCCTCAAATTCTGGGTAATATGGGAGTAGTGTCTCTTTATCTATATTCTTTCCTTTCAGATACGCTTGACATAACTTCGCAATCTCTTTTGGATTTCGTGGTTGAATGTCTGTGGCGAACCCGACTGCAATACCTTTGACTCCGTTTACTAGAACCCAAGGAATGATTGGTAGATAGAACGCTGGTTCTGGGTCTTCCGGGTCGATGCTCTTATCAGCGACCATCGTATCAGCGAAATACTTCTCAAAATTCTGACTCATCTTGACATACGTGTATCGAGGTGCGGCCGCGTCAGGTACTAGGCGTGACCCGAAACTTCCTTCGCCCTCAAGCAATGGAATATTGTTAGAGTGTAATTGCACCATCTTTGTGATTGCATCGTTTAGAGAAGCATCACCGTGATGATAATTTGCCTGTGAAATTGTATTACCACTTAATGAAGCGGTCTTAATTCGACTGGTATTGGCTGTTTTCAGTGCCGTATAGAGTATCTTCCTCTGTGATGGTTTGAGACCATCAATCATATGAGGAATAGCCCTGCTATACAGAACGTATTTCGAGTAATCTTTGTATTGTCCGTCTATCAGTTCAGTTACATTCATTTCATTAACCATTGTTTGCGTGGGAGTGAGTTTTTCCCAAACGCTGTTTCTAGTGAAGGAATTGCTCCACTGTCGAATTCAATGACCTCAGTCACTGGGTCGTTTATCATTAAATCATACTCTTCTACTGATAAACTACCTAATCCCTTATTATACTCTATTCTCCAATTCGTGTCAAGTTTTGCATTGGTGAAATCTGTCAGGTCATAGTATCGTTTGACTGCTTTGCCCTTCTTGGCGATAACAATCGGGGATTTAATCAGTAGCACACGTTCTTCCTCGAACAATTCTTTCCAGTTGGAGAAGAAATTGACTAGCAAGGCCGCGATGGAGAACCCATCATAGTCTGCATCAGCGAGTATTCCGATTTGACCATAGTTCAAATCAACTGCTGATTCTCCCAATTCCAAACCGATAATGGACATCAATTCAGATAGTTCTTTGTTTTTCATAATCTCGGTGGGTTTTAGTTCTCTTACGTTACGAACTTTACCACGCAACGGGAAGCCACCGTGAATATCTGTTTTACGTACATTGATTAGGTTGGATATCGCTGACTGCCCCTCTGTAATAAACAGAATCTTATCATCTGCATTTTTAGATGAGGCAGAAATGTGAGATGCAACCTTCTTTTTCTTCATACCCTTATGGGCTTTGCGTAATGCTCGTGCCTCTGCCAACTGCTTTTTGAGTAGAAGTGTTTCTATGATAGGTTGGATTATCTCTTCATTTCGTAGAATTCTAGCGATGAATTTCTCTTCGGTGACACCACTAAAGATGGGCCTAATATCATTTGCGTTATTAGTCAATCTCTCTTTGGTCTGAGAATCAAATTTTGGGTCTGGCACCGAATTCGTGATAGTTACGAAAGTAAGATGGTTTTTAATGTCCGATGGTCTGACTGTCAATTTGTGTTTCTTCTTGATGGCGTCTTTTATAGTCCAACAAATATCATTAGTAACAATATCGTTATGTACTCCACCTCCGAAAGTGTCAATACCGTTAATAAACGATATATGCTCGTGTGACTCGGAAGGTAGGACTGCCACTTTAAATTTAGGAGTTTCAAGTATTTCATAATTTTCACCAATTTTCTTAAGGTATTGCTTAAATGTTCCTGCTTGTACAACACGACCATTGAACTTGAATCGTATCTTCGGAAAACATACTGCGAGGTCACTAACTCGTTTTTCAATCAGAGCCTTGTGGTCCTCAGTGAGTGTAGTCATACCGAGTTTCTTAAAATCTGGAAAGAATGACACATTAGTACCAAGAACTCCCTTGGTCTTAGTTATCTTTGTGTCAATTTCACTAAGATTATGAGAGCAATGGAGTCTGAAATGTTTCTTACCATCGTCTGTGTGGGCGATAAATTTCCTTGATAGAATATTCACTAGAGTTGAACCTAGTCCGTGCGTTCCGATTGAAACGTGACCATCATCTTCAAAATTGGCACCAGCACGGAGATTCGTGAAGGCCAATTCTGCTTGAGTTTTACCCAACTCTGGAATATCTACAACAGGAATACCACGGCCGTTATCGGTTATGGATATTTTCCCATTATCTTCCACATAGATTTTAATCTCGTTTGCAAATTTGAAATTGGTTCTGAACCCCTCATCAATGCTATTCGACACAATCTCATCAAATAGTTTCAGAAAGGCAGGAACAATCTCTACAGATTCTTTAACGATTGAACCATCCCTCATCACCCATTTGTCGTGAGTACCTATTGTGGTATCTCCGACATACATTCCTGGGCGATGAAGGACGTGTTCGATTTCGCTAAGAACTTTTACATCGTTCTTACGCATCATCATAGACGACCCTTACTCAAATGTTGGATAAACTATTCCATCATCTGTAAAGATACTAGTTGGGAAACTAATACTCTTTACGGCGTCAAGTCTAAATGAACGCCATCCATCAGATGGAATATCATAGACTGCTATAGTGTCGGGATTTGGTGCCTTGGTCTTTTTCTCTGACTTTGCACTCAGAGTTTCTGTTGCAGGCACTCTCTCGGATAGGACTTCTTGAAGCAATGTACATTCCATCACTCTCTCAGTCCCGTCTGCTTTGGTGAACGTCACGGTCGCAACGTCATTTTGGAGCATTTCAACTACTTCTTCACGGGTCAGTTCTTTCGTTACTGACTCTTCCGTAACGTAAATCTTATATTTTGACATAATATTCTCCTTCTTCAATACAATTTCCCGCTGAGTGGATCAATGCCAATGTCATTGATGTCTTTCCATTCCATCAAGTCCAGTACGGACTCATAGGCTTCTTTAAATGTTGGTGTTGTTGTCTCAGCCTCATATAGCATTTCCAATAGCCAAGCCACTTCGCCTTGAGGGTCATCGCACCCCTCAATGATCCAATCTGCTACTTTTTCATAGTCGGATACTCTCGCACAATAGTCATCCATTTTCTTTAGATTGATCTTCATTCTTGCTCCTTTTCAATCACTTCATCATTAAATACTTATACTATTATACTCTACTAACTAGGGTTTGTCAACCCCAAACCTGACTTTTTTTCAACTATTTTTAACTTGTTGATTTTCTTGTTCTTTTCTCATTTTCTTCCGTCACCTTTCATCTCCTCTACTTCCACATCATATCTGCCCACAATCACTTCATCATCTTCTTCGTTCTCGTAGATTTTGATTATGGTGTTTTTTGCTAAATCCGTAATGACTAGATGAATACCCTGGTGGATACCCTCTTTCCAGCCGTTCCTATAGGAAAAGTATGCACACACGGCGATGCACGGGAAAAATATTAGTTGCCAAATTTCTATATACATAACTATATTTATGTGTTTTGGTCGCGGTATTTTGCTATATAATAAGAATCGACTATATCAGACACAGGAGATTGTCCACTATAATCATCAATTTCAAACAAATTAGCAAGGTCGTCTCCAGTCTCTTCAACAAACGCTTCGTACATTAACATCTTATTAGCGTTTCCTTTTCCAGTTGCGAATTTCTTTATTTCGGATGGTGCGAAAACACTCATTGTGTTAGCAACTCCTTCTGCTAGTTTAAATTTGAGTATTCCAGTGTTTTCACCAATATTGAATACTTGCCCTTTGGCACCAAAAGCATAGCCTTCGATTCCAATATGATTCCGTCTTATAAGGGCTCCTGGCTGTTGCATAATCCACTCAACAGTCTGATTGGCGAGGTGGGTAAATCTTTCTAGATTGTCGCCGTATTCATATAAAAGAATACCTTCTATATTAGGGGCGATGTTGGTCGCAAGTTTTTTGTTCTTTGTGATAAACATAAACTTGCAGTTGTTGTATCGAAAAGGGGTTTGAGCGACACAAACGGCGGGCGATGTCATAGAGTAATCTATTCCAATAATCATATAATCTCTTCTTCAACATCTAATTGGATATCTTCTCCCTGACAGAAGGGGCATTTTTCTATTTTGTATAATTTGTCATCTAGGTCGTGTTCGATTGTGCAGGTAGCCTGACATTCGTCACACTGCACATTTACTATTATCATTAAAAATACTCCGGTTTCTTTAAGACGTATTTATAACAATAGATTAATAAGTCTAACTACAGAGGTTATGCCATTTGTGAGTACCGATATTTGTCACGTTAGTGTATACTCGTTTTGGCATTAATTTCTCCCTATTAAATCATTTGCTTCACGTTCTTCTCTCGTCAAGTCTCGTGTATAGCCCCATCCGACACTAATTATACGTTTGAAACTCTTTGCTCCACACTCGCACTTACCTATCTTGTTGTGCATAGTTTTGGACCATTTACACATTTCGGTCTTTACTTTACCGCATTTCTTACATTCAAAATCAAATATTGGCATTATTTTTCCGCTTTCCTTTCATCACACGTTTCCACTTATTTAGGGCCATCTTTGCTTGTAGTCCCTTAAACGTCCTCGTTTTTATTGACTTGTGTAACTCTTCACTACTCATTCCACTAAGTATCATATCGTTTATATCCTTCTGCTTGATCTTGGCATCCCAGATACATACTGAATACCCCTTTTCGATAAAGGCCTCAATTTTCTTAACTATTTCTTTGTTTCTGTTTTCATTATCCATTACAATAACAAAATCAGTCTCACTATTTAGATTACAAGAATTGGCTAAATCACTCCCGGCCATTGCAATTGCATTATCTAAGAATAATGAATCAATCGGACCTTCCGTAACATACACGGTTTTCGACTCATCCATTCTCTCCATACCGTAAAGTTTGCATTCATCGTCTGTTATCTTTATAGTTATATATCTAACTGGATTATTGGGGTTCAGGCTTCGCCCTTGAAATGCTATCATTTTTCCAGTCTTATCAAAGAATGGAATGATGAGGCGAGCCTCGTCTTTGGCTACATTTGGAAACTTATTCTTGACTATAGAATTAGTCCACTCTTTGAACGTATCTGTATAGTACAGCCTCGGTATCTGGCGAGTGGGTATTTTTCTGCTTTGAACATAAACTCGTGCAGGATGGTCTTGTGCCAATTTGGTTAAACAAGTAATATGTTTTAGGGGGTCTAAATTAAATGTTGGAGTCTTGTTCGTTTTGAAAAAATCTTCGGAAGATTTTTCCTTAACTTTTCTAGGAGATGGTTCGTGTTTGAACTTCTCTAGAACATACTCTCGTTTCAGTGGTGGCGCCACGTGGTCGATTAATTGGGATAATCCTGTTGCTAAGCCACAATTGTGACATTTATACAACACATCACCCTTATTCTCAAAGAGATATCCACGGGCTTTAAGTTTGTCTTTTTGAGAGTCGCCACAGTAAGGACATCTGAAATTCCACAGGCCTTTGCCCTTTTTCTGAAATCGCTCTAATCGAACTCCAAGAATACCTATATATTTATTATCAATATAGTCCATAGTGAGTATTATACACTACTCCTAGGCCTTTGTCAAGTCAAAAAGTCACAATTTTTACAATAATCCTCTTCGTCATCATCATCTAAACGGACGCACGGAAGGATGTTGCTGTAATCCTTGTTCTCTTCAGCAATTTCTTTCTGTTTTTTATGGCATTCCCACTTGAGTGGGCAAGTGCAACAACACACTTTTGGTGTGGTGTCACGGAATGAGCATATAACAGGTATAATGAAACTACTACAGAATAGTAGTTTTATCTCCTGGGCCATTGTAGTTATCGTCTGATAACTTGAAATACTGGGGTCGTTGGATGTTTCATCAACATACCGCCTTTAGGAAATTTCTTAGCATATGCTGAGATTCCTTTGGCCCAATCTGTCTTTCCAACAAATGAATTCCAACGCTGGTATTTTTGTCTACCTAGACGAATTCCGTCATATGTATCTGCGTCCGGGGCAGTCCAATAGTTTGCGCCGAAGGCTTTCCCGCACGGTTTCGTAAATAAGGGTATGTCTTTTTTAATATTAATTGGACCACTACCATCACCAACTACATTACTTTCATTAATCATTTCACTTTCTCCAATAGTATATACTGTTTCATCAACACGCCGATTTGTATTGATTCTTCTAGACTCATAGTATCATTTATATATTCCATAAATGCTTCATCTAATAACTCACCATTTGCACCGTGCTTCACCATACCTTCTTTGAATAGAAAATATGCGGCGACCGCTTTTCCGAATTTGCTCTTCATTCCAGGCACTTTCTCTAGTAATTGTTTTAACTTACGGAGCAGACGATGGAAGAGAGTATAATTATTCTTCTCTTCTGATGACGTTCTTGTACGCTTGATGACATTACCAGCATCATCGATAATGCCTAATTTAAACGCAGGCCATTCTTCCCAAGGTAAAGCGATAAACTTAGCAAACTTGTATACGAAATACAAGTCCATCATCTTTGAGGCTCCGCCTTGAGACTTTGCTTCTGCAAGTCGTCCTGTTCGTTCTACTTCGGTCGTCATTGTCTCATATCTCTTCGTATTAAGTCTCGTACTTCTGTGTTAATCGAGGTTAAATCTTTCATCTCTGGAGTTAATGCGTTTAACTCATCCAAAAACGTAGCAATAATCTCGTGATGTTCTTTATCTAACCTATACATCAAAATGCGTGTGCAAGGAAAGGGACCGAATACATTAACTAGTACAAGCAAATGATTCATCAATAATCGACTTTTTAATTCTCCAGTGTCAACACACTTTGAGATAAGTCGTTTTATATACTTTATTCTATGAATATCTTCATAGAATTCTTCACTACCATCAAACTGTTTGTCCTGGTAATTCATCGCCATATAGAACATCATATTTTGATTGTTCAGTGTTGGGAAGTAACTCTCCTTTGTGTTCGATTTTAATAGCATTATTCAAATTCGGCTTCTTGTGTAACAATTGTCTATAATACCTTTATAAACATTTATATTTCCCAGTATGGCACACCTTGTGAAGTTCCGTGCTGTGATTTGCCTGCAGGCTTTGGTCCTTTAGACCAAGTACCTGTATTAGCGTCACGCAACAGAACATTCTTTGAAGTGGCCTTTTTAACTGCCTCTTTTGCTTTCTTTATTATGGATTTTCCTTTTTTCTTTGCCATATGCTCTATGAGTTCCTTTATTAAAGTTTCTTTTTTCAACCTTCTGTCTAACTCAATTCCAATAGTTCGTCCATAATCTTCAAGTTGTTTTTTAGATAGCCGATTTGCCATTTCGACTGCTTCGATATCGTCTACTAGCGTATTGAGTTTAAGACTCCAGGGCATCAGAGAGCGCATTCTCGCTTCGATATCGTCTACTAACGTATCGTGTTTAAGACGTCTGTCCAGTTCAATACCTATGGTACGGCCGTATTCTTCAAGTTCGTCTTTGGTAAGTTTACCAAGTTGGGTCTTACTCTTATACATTTTCTTGTTTGGTAATGTCGCCATATATTCTCCTTATGATATATAACAATTCAATTCATATCCGTGCTTACCTTTGCCATAGATTTGAATATGTAGTTTCTTTCGTTGCTCTTTGCCCTCTTTTGACAAGACAATTTTAAATCTATTAGTCTTGCCTTCACCTGGTTTGCGAGGTCCTGTAGCGATTTGGTCGAAATAATCATCCATATCAACTTCATACTTCGCTTTATCTGCCACGAGAAGAGCCTCTTCCACAGCAGACGTATATGTTGTGTGGTCTGTCTTATACTTATACGCTTCTTTTATTTCTTCTACGGATTCTACTATACCTTGTTGTTCCAACCACCTTTTCCAAATTTGTGATGACCATTTCGTTTGATCTCGAGGACTTACTTTCAAATAATTTTTCCATACCCCTTTCAGAACTTTTTTATCTATTTTAAGTTCTTTATTCAAATGACTTACAAATTCTCTTTCGTTATAATGATCCATCGCATTAGTTAATTGGTCAATAAAAAACCCTATGCCAGCTTTACCTATTGTTGCTTCATTTACGGATTCTTTCATCCGTACTTTAACAGCCTTCTCAATCTCCTTGGGGATTCTTGAGAGTTTCTTGCCTTGGTGCTTTCCGGGCGAGATTTCCCTTGGTACTTCACCCACGAACTGATTGAAGCCGTTGGGGTACTCTTGTCCCACGAGTGGGCCACTAGTAATGACTTTCGGATTAACACTCATTCCAAAGGCAAAAGTCTCCCCGGTCGCGTAAGTGATGAAAACGGTATAGCGGTCAAAAGTCTTGCCGTCATTGTCGTAAACCACCACCTTCTGCCTCGCCTCATTTAAGGATTCTTTTTTTGCCATATTAGTGGCTATTCCCATCTTCACTGCTTTCCAATCGTCACCATAACGCTTTTTCAAATCTTCATCATCGAGGTTCTTGGCGATTTCTTCTCTACGCTTCAGTTCTTTGTCTGTTAATTTGCGTTCTTCAATCGCTTCCCTATAACCACTGAATGACTCGTTTTTGGCCGCATCGACTAACTTCTTATAATAAGGATTGATGTTTTTGTACATCCACTTATTATCTTTTTCTGAAGTATGACCCTGCTTCTTATTGCGTTTTAGTATGGCTTCGACTTCCTTTACTTGTTTTGGAGTACCAAATGCTTTTGCTAACAGAAGATAATTCTCGCTGTGTGCGTTTCTATCTTCATTTTTCTTATATTGCTTTAGCAATTTTTTGTTCTCATTCTGCGCCTCCTTTCTCAATCTAGGTTCCCTACGATTCTTGGAAGGGTCCTCGTTGCGTAGATTGGCTCTATCGTTATTCATAGGGTTGTTGTCTTTATGACCGACATCTTGACCCTCTTCACAATCATCTCCCATAACTCGCCGTGCTTTGTTCCGTGAGGACCGTCTGGCTATTTGCTCAGGACTGCCTTGATAATTATCATATTCTTTACGATAATCTCTTTCGGAAACTTCAAGTTGTTCATTTTTATTTTTCTTCTTGAGTTCCTTTGCAATCCACTGTTTTGCTTGAATCTTAGTAGGTTTTTTTGTGACTAGACCACGAATACGTTTGTAGACTTTGTAGAATATATCCTCACCAGCGTCATTATTGTCTACAATGATAAAGTGTTTAGAACCGAACGTTGATTGAAATGCACCAATATTTTTCTGTACATCATTCCACATCCTTTCTACCCTTTTTGTTGATAATGATCTTGGTCTGTCTTTATTTCTTTGTTGTGCAACATCCAGTGAAGAGTTTACAAAAATCATTGCACACTGATAACCAAGTAGGTCTAACAGTTTTTTCTGGTTGGTAATCTTTGCAACGTCTTTACCAGTGCCGTCAATGATAATACCAAGTCTACCATCAACCCATAAACCTCTTCTTGCTGTAGTTTTTTCCTTTGACCGTAGACGTATCGCTTGACCTTGGTCAGAATCTATATCATCTGGTTTACCAATATCCAGACCAGCTTTTTCTAAGTCTTTTTCATAGATATCATCTGAATTCACAATCTTCATTCCAAGACCACCAGTGGTCTTCTTCACAACGTAGGACTTACCACTGCCTGGCCCACCAGCAAGAAAGATTGCGTTAAATATGTTGGGGTCGTAAACTCCCTCTTGTAGTTGGTGATCGGTAAGAAACTTCTTAAAAACGCCCATTATTTTTCTCCAATCAGCCCTCTGTGAGTAGTTGATATGCGCCATAGGCGATTGAAGCATAAGCGG
>Ga0098039_1000749_pt1 | contig 13178 bp, 7 predicted proteins | sample 6_EtaG_FD_75047 | JGI IMG/M metagenome (GOLD analysis project Ga0098039, IMG submission 75047) | Marine viral communities from the Subarctic Pacific Ocean - 6_ETSP_OMZ_AT15160 metaG | ecosystem: Environmental > Aquatic > Marine > Oceanic | place: Pacific Ocean | collected 2015-01-08 | reverse complement strand
GCTTCTAAAGATAATCCTCTAGCTAAAGACAAACCATCTTTTGGTTCACAAAACGCCATGTCTTGTCCCATTAATTTTTCTAATGATATTCTAACTAATTGTTCTGTTTGACCTGGTACTTCTATTTCTCGTTCCACGTCTACTCCATTAACCTCAGTGGTTTCTGTATATGTTTCCGCAGGAGCGCCAATATAATTAACATTAGCAACTCCATACCAATTTGATTTATTCATAGAACTACTACTCCAAGCGTTATAAGAAGAAGGAGTAGATTCGCTTTGTACCATTCTAACCTCAGCGTTATCTTTTGAAGTTAATCCAGCTAATATAGATTGATCAAAATATTCAGCATAAATATCTAAATATAATCTATCTGGTAATGGTAATCCTGTTGAGTGAAACATACCAGAATCCCATCCGCCAACTCTATCTCCCACGCCCCACCCAGGTGGAGGTAACATCATAGGTATTACACCCCAATATTGTGTTTCTTCTTTTATAAATAATGGCGCGTTGTTTTTTATATCTAAAATTTTATACTTAGCATCAAAGTCTACAGGTTTGTCATTTCCATGTTGCTTTTTTAATATTATTGTTCCACCTTCTTTTACTTTATTTCTTTCAGAAGAAGGAAAAGACAACCATATTCCACCGTCTTCCGCGTCATACCATCTATCCATAGATAAATTATAATATTCGTTAGACGTTTCTTTTATATAAAAAGTATAAGATTCAGCCCAATCAGGTGATGGTGATTGCATCTCAACTGCAAGTCTGCTCGAAAGTTTAGCAGAAGACTTCTCTATTTTTATTGATCCACTTTTATTAGTTAATACAGGTGTCTCTCTACCATATCTATCTCTGTAAACAATACCTAATTGATATGTACGCATTGACTTAAGAGACTTCATAGGATACTTAGGTTGATTGGTAAATCCACCTCGTGAAGTAGTTAAAGCGCTCGCTACGTAAGTTGCTGCGTCTGTAGAATGATCTACTTCGTTTACAGAAACTAAAAAAGCAGGTTCTATATAATCATCTTTATCGTCAAATAAATTATAATTTTGTAAATAATTAGCATAAATTAATCTATTAGCTGTTATCTCTTGTCCTAACGCTACTCTAGGTACATTGTCCCAAGGACGTAACATTTGATTAGATGGTACAACCTTATGTATCAATTCAGTAGTAATTGTATAATTTCCTAAATGTGTACCTGTTCCGGGTTTATTCTGAGCAAGTCCTATATCTGGATTTTTTCCAATTTCAAATGTTTCTACAGTATAAACGTTAGGTGAATTAGATTCTTTGTATAATAAATCTATTTCAACTACATCTCTAGGAATATTTTTAGGTCTCCAGTTTAATATTTTTAATGATCTTAAATTGTTTATCATTCCAAGATTATATCCTTTTTTAGGTAAATAATCAAATTTACCTGGAATAAAAGCTATTTCAGACCAAGGGCTAAATACAGAGTATTCTCCATCTTCATATCTATATCGATAAGCAAATCTAGGAAATTTAAATTCAAATATAGGATCTTTTTTAATTACAGATAGATTATATATTTGATTTCCGTTTAGAGTTAGTGGAAAATTAAAAGGTGTAGATGTTAATGTTATAACTGCACCACTTGTTATCCAACCGGGGCCTTGTTGTGATGGATGAGTTGCTACTATTTTTACGTAACCTCGAACAGAAGCTGTTTGTGTAACACCCAGACTATTTGTGTAATTATGTTTTATAACAACTTTATAGCCTTCCTCTAAATCTATAGAACGAGGTCCTCCAGTAAAATCAATGTGTATAAATATATCATCATCAACCATCTTTAGTTCTTTGTTTGAATTATAAAAACAAGACAATGCATTCCCTCCACCAATAGGAGTATTTTGAACAACAGAATTATTACCACTGTTATATCTAAACTGCATGTTTGAACTATAAAGATCTTCGCTCAGCACTATGTTTCCTGATACATTTGTATCTATGATTTCCTCATTATCTATATCCCACGAGTGCATTTCAAGACTAGGTGGCATTGTTGGACCACGTCTTATAACCGTTATATGCTGTTCTCTTACATATACTGGAGTACATGATTTATCAAATAAATCATTATAACTTGGTGGTACGATTGTATTGACAGTGGTGTTACTAGGTGTTACACTCGCTCCTCTAGTTGGATTTACTAAAGTACTATTATTTATATTTCCTGGTCCTGGCATATTCTAATTTGTTGTTTGATTTTCACCTCCACTAGTAGAGTTCTCTCCTCCTTCGTCAGCAATATTCATTAATTCCCCTGTTTGCGGACCCCCTAATTCGTGAACCATCATATGTAATGCATCTAAAGATATTGCATTTACCTGCATAAACTCCGCTAAACTACCCGGTGTTGCTCCAGGAGGTGGTGGAGGTGGAGGTGGTGGTCCTGGTGGGGGTGTAGTAGTAGTAGTAGTAACTAAAGGATTTACTACTAATGGACCTGCTGGAAGTGCTAACGGGGCGTTTGCTTGACTACAACAAGTGTTATAGTTCATGTTATCATGTTGACAATCGTATTCAGATGTATAAATACCATTCAAAGGATCTTTTTCACACGCACAAGCAGTCCAACTTGTGCAAATACAACTAGTGGGTTGTATTTCTACATCAAAAGTAAATGGAGCTTCTTGTTTAGAAAAAATAAATTCCTGCGTCATGTTATTGTAAACAGTGAAAACTTGTGGTTGAAACCAATCAGATTGTAGTACCCTTAATATATCTTCCCAAGCCCAACTCTCATCAATTTTTGGTGGTGGCCAACCTTTAATAATAACATTAGTATTCTGTGACGTTCCATATGCATTATACATATCATAGCTGTTTGTAAGTGTAATATTATCAGGTGGTGTTCCACCTAGATTTACACCCCATTCATATCCAGACGATTTATCTAATCTTAACATTACAGCTCCTTCTACTATTTCCCAACTACCATTTGAATTGCTTTCATCCGCTAATACTGCTACTTGAACTTTTTTAGTTATTGCACCAGATGTTAGAGGTAATTCATAATCACCAAACCCACGTGTTTGAAGTATTTCTAAGAAACTTGGACTTGATGTGTTCCAAGGAGAACCATATTGACTTGTGTGAGTTCCGCCATAACTCCAATTACACCCAGTCCAAGGAAGAGATATACCATCGTAAAAATATTCTAAAAATTTATCTTCAGGTCCGCCACCAATACAACTACCTAAATGTAAAGTTTCATCAAATAATTTTAAAAGATTATTTGCTGTTCCACTAGTAGCAGGAGATGTTGGTAAGAAATTTCCAATTGTAAGTTTATTTAATCTAATTTTTTTATCCCATGTACCACTAACGCCTGGATAAATACAGTCACCTTGTGTGCCGTAATAATTAGCATTACCCAGGGTACTAGAATATACGTACGAAGGGATTGATTGATTCCACCAGAACGAAGAAGCGTAATATCCTGCACTTGCTGGAGTTGATATAATTCCATCGACAAGAGCTTCAAACGCTTTGTGTGGAGCTGAAGTATAACTGGATAATGGTAAAAAGGTTAATTCATATAAAGAGTTTGAACAACCTTCATTTCCATAACCCGCCCCTGAACAACTCCATAAGAAGTTACAATTACCATCATCACAAGTAGCTAATGGATTATAGTTAGTTGCGAGTGGATCCATACATCCTGAAATACCAGTACAAGATCCATCTGGCCAACACGCATTAGGATCATAATTACAAGCAGTAGGATCCATACATCCTTCTACATAACAACAACATCCATCATCAACATTTGCTACGACTTGGGTTCCACTACAATCATGATTGTAATTTTTAGCATTTGGATCTGTACAACCATAAACTACTGCTATACACGAACCATCATCTACAGTAGCTGTAGGGTTGTAATTTGGTGCAATTGGGTCTGTACACCCAGGAATAGGACACTCTTTTTCAAACTTTATGCATTCAATAACCTCTTCTCCTAAACCTGTAACCTCATTTACATTTACAATTAGTCTTGTATGTTGATCGAAATGTTGGTATTTATACGTGGCAAAACCAGGTTGAGCTGGATTAATAAAATATTGACACCCTAATTTACTTCTTTTTATATTTATTTTTTTTGGTTCGGAATAATTATCTGTCCAGAAAATCATTCCATCCATAATATTTATACCTGTTATTTTTCTATCAGGATGAAAGTTTAATACTCTATCCGCAACAAAATACATGTCTTCTCCATCACATTCGTCATACAAATTATCAGGAAATTTTTTACTCATTCTTAAATTAGCAAAAGGTTTACCAGTACTTGGATTAGTGCTATAAGTAATTTCTTGAATAATTACGTCTTCCCGAATATTTCCTTGAGCATCAGGAATAACTATTGCCATAAAAGGTCTTAATTGAGCAAAATTTTCATAAACACTAACCCACCATTGCCCACATTCGCTCTCCCAATAACCACTACATTTAGTTCGGACTTTATATATATCAATTAATACAGGCGCTTCTTTTTCATCCCAATTGTCTTTAAGTGATTTTGTAGTATCGTATTCTATTATCCTATCCATCCAAACACCAGCGCTATTACACTCAGTGTTAATAAATCTATAAAGCATACCTGTTTCTTGATCAACAACAAACGCTATATGCCTATTTCCACCTAATCCACTTATATCGTAATACTTACCTTCAGGACCACCTATAGCTTCTGATAACTGTATATTACCTAATATGTTTTCAGCGGCGCCTACGTCTGATCCTTCAGATGTAGCTATCTCTATGTTTAAAGCTTCCCTATATAAACCGTTAGAGACCATTCTTTCATCAAGATCTTTCTCCATTCTTCCACCGGTAAAAGTGCGTTTGAACTCTGGCATATCTTAGTGTTTAATCCATTTATTTTTACCTCTAATTACTTGGGTAATTTCTTCAATTTTAATATTCGACAATCTTAATTTTGCTTTTCTTGTCTCTGCGTATCTTTCTTTTTTAAATCTAGCAACTATATATTCTGGGACATCAGCTCTAGCTGATAAACATCCATAAGCAATCCATTTATATATAGCTTCTTCAGCTAATTTAGGCACTAACATTTCTCCATCTGTACCTAATCCATCACTTATATATTTTAATATAATAGTTTTTCCAGATAAATTTGAACTAAAGTGTATTAATCCTTTAGCACAATCTATATACCAAGATCCATTAGTTTGAGCATATTGACCATCTAATCCGTATCTTTGCCCGGTATTTTGAAAATAATTATCAGCATCTACAGCTAAATTTGTAGTTGTTGATTGATCAATAGCAACTGAATTTCCACCTGAACTTTTATAATTATCCCAAGCATTTGAAGTTGGTGTAGTTGATTCAACCTCGTTTGTATACGAATTCCAAGTGCCAGCATTAGCAATTGCATCAGTTATACTATTGTTACTATTTCTTAATCGAGACCAACCAGAGTTATTACGTATTAACTGCCAAATCCCTGGGCTAACTGTAGTAAAATCCCAACCTGACCAATCTAATTGAGTACCACAATGATCTTCTGAATTAGAGTTTTGTAAACATAAACAATATTGATCAACATGACCAAACCATTTTTCCCAATACTCTTGTCTTTTAGCATTTGTATCAAATGAATTAGGATTAGCTATCATATATTGTTTTATATCAGTTGCTCCTGTATGTGTAGTTTCGTCAAGATCAGTAGTGAGAAAACTACAAGTTACATTGCTAGTGCATTCTAATTCTTGTGGTTTTAGTTCAGTTTTAGCATATTCATATGAACTAGAACTGTCACCACAATCATCACAATTATCACTATCTTGTTCTATAGAAAAAGGATTACTTGTTTTATTAGTAGGATATAATACATGCTCAATACCATTACTGTCAACAGATGTTAATTTAACATAGTTAACATAATCTTGTGGCAATGGCATTTTTAAGTTTGGACAAACTTCAATTTCTTGAGATTTACAAGATTTAAGCGTATCATAACTAAGTTCAGCTAATGCCCGGTGCGCATGAAAACTAACGTCCGCTTTTAATACCGCTCCTAATATTTTTCCTTCACCAACATATGTGGCTGTGAAGTTATCTATTACTTCATCTAAACTTAAATATTGATAATCACCGTAAGCGCTACCGGAATAATAAGTTTGTTGTGTTTGGTTTAAGTATCCTGGCATATTTATTTATTTTCTTGTTGTAAGTTTAATGATTCTTCTGCTGCGGCTGCTTGATATAAGGTTGGATCTTCAATAGATATACCAGCTAGTTTTAATATTTTAACAATAACATTTGATTGTTCACTTTCTATCAAATCTATATCTACGCTAGAATTAGGATCAAACATAGGGGCTTCGTTTACAATTATATATCCCCAATATGCTAAACCAGGTTTACCTGTTATTCTTTCGCAAGATAATCCAGACGTTATTTGACCGGTATTATCCCATGCTTGAATTGATCTATCACCGTCTTCAAAATAAACAGCATCTGTAAATCCTTTCTTATGCCATTTAGACGCTAATAAATCTTGTATTTCATCTGGGTTAATTAACTTTAACGTTCTACGTATACCACCTTGATTTAAAAATATTTTACCAATATGTCCATTCGGGAGTGCTCCACCACCTATACCATGACTTGCAGAATAAGTAATACCATTAACCCTTCTTATTTTCCTCATTAATTCAGTGACAGAATCTCCAACTTCATGCATTTGAGGTCTTCGTTCTCTAAACGCATTTAGATCATAAAAATACTGTTCAAAAATATCACTTTGCACTTGGTTAACAAATAAATTAAATTCTTGAGGGGTTAAATAACCTCTTTGTTCTTTATTGGCTAACGCTTGAACAGTTTGATATACTGTATCTATATTTATCATTATTTATTATTTTTATATGGAAACGCCTTGTTTAAAGCTTTTTTTCTTTTATTACAACCACAATCTTTTTTACCTACAGCTTTAGTCCCCATTTGCACTAAACTTTTAATTCCAGTTGCTTTTGTAAATTTTTCTATTGAATCGCCTAATCCTTGTGATTTCATAATATTGTTTTAAAAAAATAGCCACCCCTAAATAGAGTGGCTATTCTTTAGGGTTGTTACGAATTTAATCGTTTTTCTATATTGGAGTAAATCTCCATTCCTTCATCAGTTTTAAACCAATGTGCTAAAGCAGTGTATGGATGTTCGTCAAATGGAATAACCATTAACTTTCTACCATTACTACCCCATAAGAAATTCCTTTGATCAGAAGATAGTCTTAATATTCCAGCTTCTACAGCTCTAATACCAAAATTCCTTAACATCACATTCTCATCATCCGCAAGCTCTAAGAAGAGTTTAGGGTTGTTTCTAGCAAATACTAGTAAATCACGTCTAAGTTCCTTAGAACTCAACTTAGATACCTCAGAACCTTTCTCAACACGCATAATGGCTTCTGCCATATCAATGTCTATGTTTCTTGCTGCTGTTAGCGCATCCACTTGCATTTCTAAAACATCTATTTCGTCAGCAGCTATTTTAGATGGTCTGAACTCTTCGTATATCTTATCTTTATGCGGGTGATATAAACTTAGTAACCTTTGTAAAGTTACCTTTTCTTTTTCTACAAATAAATTTCCAGATCTAAAAATAATATGTTCTAATCTTTGGTCACCTTTCATTTCATCTACAAACGGTGTTTTTTGATTTTGACAATATTTTAATTCTCTTTCATATCCTAATTCTTTGTCAAAGTAATATATGTTTGCAGATTTAATTGATCTAGAAAGTGGTCTTTTTCCACCTTTCAAAAGATACATTCGATCTTTAATTTCCCACTCATTAGATGGTACTTTTCTTTCTCTTACTTTTGGTTGTTCTACAACCGGAGCAGTTTCAACTGCTACTTCTTCTTGAACTTGAGGTTCTTCCACCTCAACTGTTTTTGTTTTCTTTGCCATAATATAATATATAATAAAATTAATAAAAATAAAAGGACCGAGGCCGAAACCTCGGTTCTTTTAAAGTATAAATGCTTATTTCAATAACATGAAATTGTTAGCACCTTGTGTAATCAAACATCTCTCTGATAACATGTGGATTTGCATTGCATCTAAAGCAGATGTAGCAGCTCCAACGGAACCAGTAACCCATGATTTCATTCGTCTATCATCAGTTTGTGAAGCTCTATAACGTACATGTAAGAAAGGACGTTTAAGATTCTTTCCTAATTGTTGGTCATAAACTGTTGATGTGCCAGCTGGAACCATAATTCCCCTAATTGCATTAGCAGCATCAGCAGAGTTTATACCACCTCTTGTAGCTTTGTCATTTAAGTATCTCATATCTGATTTGTAGAAATCGTAAGATCCACGTCTGAAACCAGAGAAACCTAAATTAAGCGCCATATCTTCTGAGTTGTTGAATACTCCATAAGAAGTACCACCAGCACCATAAGAATTCATAGAAGCTAACATGTCGTCCATTGCTAGTGAAGTAGCTCTGTTTACAAACATCATATTTTCTTCAATTGCACCTTGAGAATCAAACTCAGCTAAAATAGCGTCAAATTCAGCTAAATCAGTAGCACTATTAACACCAGTAATGCCAGAAGTTATATTACCTCTATCTTCGATAGCATCAAATAAACCTTGAGTACCTATAACATCACCAGTATCAGATCCATAAAGCAGTGTATCACCTACTATCTCAACTCCAGTTGAAGCATCTGACGTCTTCACACTCTCTAACATTGACATTTCTAAATAATCAGTGAAACGCGCTCTTGTATCAGATTCAGCTTTTAGATACCATAAGTATCCAGTACCACCACCTTCAGAAGTTACTTCAACCCAACCAATTCTAGAAACATCAGAACCTGATACCTCGTAGTAATCTTTTAAGATAATTGGTTTATTTGAAAAAGTCTGAAATGAAGGTTCGTTAGCACCTCTTGTATCAGTACCAGCCGCAGAATAACCCGTTGCAGGATTATAACTTTGACCTTTACCGTATTCAGAACCATAAACTAACACGGTAGTTGCTAAAGCAGATGTAGTACCAGTTAATGTAGCCGCTTTATAAGGAGCTACAGTAATTGTATCACTAGAAGCTACAACTGTAACTAAACATTTTACAATACCGTTAGTTGCATCAGACACAATAATAGTATCGTTTACTCTAATACCGTGATTAACTGGTGAACCACCAGAACCAGAAATACCATTAGTAGTGTCGGAGTTATTACCATCGATATCAGATTGAATTTGAATAGTAGTTGATGTTTTTACCTCACACTTGTAAGATAAATGTAGTCTACCTTGCTCTGACCAAACGACTTGATCAGCCGTCATAGACTCTTCAGCCCCAACTTGTGAAAGAAATCCAGATATAGTCCTAGGACCAAATACCTCAGCTTCTTTTTCCATTAGGTCTGGTACATATTGTTGGGACCATCCAGCGTTTGAGGATGATGCCAAATCTAGGTAATTTGTTTGTAACGCCTGCTGAATTGATGCAGGTACGCTATTCAAATTACCACCAGGATTCGAAATTGCCATAATTTTGTAATTTTAAATTGTTATTTTTGTTTAATTTTGAACTTGAAATCAGGAGTATTATCACCTAAAACTTTAACTTTAACGCCGTCTATGTTAGTATTTTCACCTAACTCCTGTCTTGGCGTCATGTTAATGTTTTTAGATTTTGCTACACTTTCTTTTAAAGCGTCAGCTTTACCTTGTTCGTAAAAGTGATTAGCAACCGCGTCAGCATTCATTGCTGTATATAAAGATTTATGGTAACCAGCTTCGTCTTTTATATTCTCATTTTTATCAAGAAACTTTCCGATAAAATTTCCAATATCACTTTGGGTTTCCATTACTTTACTAGCGTCATTAATATTAAACCTAAATCTTTTTTCACCGACATTATATTCAAAACCTTTGAATTGATCGCCGAAAAATCTATTAGTTTTATTTAAAAAATCTGCCTTAGCTGCTTTTTGTTGTTTTTCAACTTCTCCTGATTCTTTTGTGTAACTATCATAAAAACTAATAGCTTCTTGTTGCTCACTTGTGAGTTTCGATCCACTTTTAATTTCTTGATAATATTTGGATTTGTTCTCTTCCAATTGAGTTTTAGCGTTGGCAACTTGCTCTTTTAACGCTAATTTTTTTCTTTTTATATCTTTCTCATCATCTATATCTTCATCATAAGAAAATTGATCTTCCATTAAAAAATCTATTTCTTCTGAACTTAAATGAGGTTTAGTTTGTTTGTAATGTTCTTGCAATAAAGTTTGATTATCCATTTTAGAATAATCTTTATTTAACTTTACGTAGTCGTTTAAATCACCACCTGTTTCTTGCATGAAGTTTACTAAATTCTGAATATTCTCAGGAAGAGGTTCTCCAGATTCTACAGATTGAGTTATAGCCTCTTCTACTTTCTCTGTTACGTTTTCAATCTTTTCTTCATCAGTAATTTCTTCTATAATAGATTGCTCAACATTTTCTTCTGTAGACTGTTCAACGTCCTCTTTTTTATCAATCGTTTCTTCAATAACCTTTTCTTGAACGTCCTCGGTTTTTGTAGTATCCACGGATTGTTCATCTTCTTCTATTTTTGGTGGGTTACTTAAATCAACTTTAGTTATTGTATCTTCAATAACTTCCGCTGGTTTTTTCATTTTTGCTTCCACCTTTGTAACGTCACCTTTAGGTTCGTTGGTAGTTTGTTCTACCTTTTCTTTTTTCTTTTTTGCCATAATATAATATAATAATAGTTAATAAATATTACTTAGGACCAAACGCTCCTAAGTTAAAACCACCTAAGGTATCATCACCTGCTGTTTCAAAGTTTTTAGGTGGTTTTTGATTTGCTCTTTGATCAATCAACTCTGATTGTTGAGTTGCTTGCATTTTTGTTCTTTGATCTTTACGATCTTCTTTTGATGCTTCTCCTTGAGAACGCATTCCAAGTTCCATTTGCTTCAATTGCATCTCTTGTTGAAACTCTTGCTGCGATAACGCTTGTTTAATAGATGCATCTTGTGCTAACAATTGAGATTTACCATCTGTTTTTATGCTTTCAAGTTTCATTTGTGTTTCAAGCATAGCTTGATTTTTGTTAATCTCTGCTTCAGCTGCCGCTTGCGAAGCTTCGGCTTGTGCTTTTCCTTGCGCTTCTGTTTGTTGCAATTGCATTTCTTGATCTGCTTCTCCTTTTTTCTTTCTACGAATTTTTAATAATTGGTTTGCTAATTTTACGTTCTTAAGCATCCGTAAATCTATAGCATCTTCTAACTCTATACTTTGTTGTGCTAATGCTGTTTGTATATTATTTTCCAACATCTCTTTCTCAAGTTCATCTGGTTCTAATTCTAAGAATATACCAAAATCATATAGATGTAAATTTGCCATTTCTTCTAACGTGGCTACATTATGTGATCCTATACTTTCTATAAAAGCATTTTTTGTCGGAGAATATTCTATGATATCAGATATTCTAAGTGATAGTTGTTCTGCAACTTCTTGTGTTAAAAACATACCTGATTGTAATATATGTCTTGTTGCTGTGTTAGAATTAGCCGCAGCCATTTTTTGTATACCAACTAATGATTTAGGATCAGGAGTTGACGCATCAGTTGCTTCGTTTAATCCTGTAGCATCTCTTATCATTTGTAAATAGTAATTATAAGTACCAATTAAACCTTGCACCTTTCCACTAGCACCAGCACCATTGTTTATTTCTTGAATAGGTACTTTCCCAGGATTACCATCTCCTTCTTGAGTGAGAGATCTTCCAACAATACTACCAGTTTGGAAAAACATGTTTAAAGCTTCTTGTGGATTATAATTAGTTCCATTTCCTAGGTCAACTTCTGCTAGACCATCTACATCTAAAAATATACCATCAGGTGTCATTCTTGATAATACTTGTTGAATTTTTAAATGTGTTATTTGAATCATATCAGCAAAACCAATTATTCTACCAACTAATGATTCTATTCTTCCCTCATACATTCTAGGAGCAACAATAGCATAATTCATTTTAACTTTAGTGTAATCACTTTTAGGACGCATCATATTTTTTGCTTGTTCCCATTTGACCAACTTATTAGCACCTAGTATATAAGCACCTTCATATAAACATTCTATTGATTTAGATATTTTTTCAAAATCACCTTGCAACGCTTTGGGTGGATTAAAACTATCATCTTTTTGAATTGCTTTTTTTGCACCAGTACCAGTTTCTTTTACTTTAAAAACTTCGTTCATATAAGTTTTATAATTAAAGTACAGTATATCAACTTTATTGTTATCTGAATCTGGAGAAGAACTACCATGATAATTATTAAAAGTACCACCACTACTTTTTACTATCTCCTCTAGATCGTCTTCGTTAAGATAAGGAAATTGTTTTATAAGTTCATTTATAGGTATAGATTTAATTTCCCCAACATAATATATATCTTCAAAATAAGGAGATTCACTATATGAATAAACTAAGTTTGCAGGATCAACATAATCTATAACAACACCTTCTGATGTATTAAACAATGTTTTTACAGCACCTATCCCACAAGTCACTAAATCATAGTAAAATCTTTTTTTAGTTAACTCATATTGATTACCTTGCATTAGAGTAGCTATAGCTTGTTCTTCTGCTAATTCTATAGCTTGCTTGTAACTGATTTGCATGTGCAATGATAGTTCTTCTGGTGAAGCTGGTAAATGTTCATCTCCTTCACCGTAATTATTTTCTGAAACTGGTATAGCAAATTTTTCTGCGCAAAAATCGTTAAACTCTTTTAATCGCATATCCCTTTCTATACCTTGCATATATTCAGTTCGTCTTGTAACTCCGAAAGGATCTTGAGAAGTAGCTTTAACATCGTACAACCTTTCGGCTATACCATTTACTACTATATCTACAAATTTAGGAATAATTGGAACAGGTGTCCAATCTAAATTTAAATAGGACAAATCACCATTTATTGATAACTCATCCTTATATTTTTGTATTGACTGTTCGCCACGGGCGTATAATCTTAATTTGTGAAATTTTGAAGTCCCACTACGAAACCTACTATTTCCAGTTCCATGAGATTTATCAAACCATTCACGTTCAATTGCTTTTGC
>Ga0098039_1000744_pt1 | contig 13261 bp, 13 predicted proteins | sample 6_EtaG_FD_75047 | JGI IMG/M metagenome (GOLD analysis project Ga0098039, IMG submission 75047) | Marine viral communities from the Subarctic Pacific Ocean - 6_ETSP_OMZ_AT15160 metaG | ecosystem: Environmental > Aquatic > Marine > Oceanic | place: Pacific Ocean | collected 2015-01-08 | reverse complement strand
TGGGCCTACAAGGACTTCTCCTGCGTTCTTAAGCAGATGTAGGTTCGGCAGGTTCAAAGCCTTTACAATCGGCGTCAGGGCGTCCTGGCGCGTACTATTCTTTAAGTTGCCATCGTGGTTACCTAAGATGATGTAGGTGGGTGCTATGCTGGCCAGATTGGAAAAGAAGTCGGAGCAAAGGTCAACGAATTCTGGTGAAATCTGAGTTTTTGTGTGAGCGATGTCGCCGCAGTGTACGATGTAATCTACGTTTTCTTTTCGTAGTGTTTCGTATAGTTGCTCGAAAACAATCTTATACTCGTAATGAAACTTTAAATTTTTTATATGCGTGTCCGCAAGATGCGCGATTTTGTACACGTAGTTATCCCCTAGTCTATGATACTAGTATACAGGATGTGTAGGTGGTGTCAAGCGTTATTTTTATAATTCTATCTGTGCTGCTTCTTCAAGAGCGTCGCTCACTAGTCTAAGAACGTCATCCTTAACTTTACCTTTAATAGTCGCCTCATCGTGACCGAGTTCGAATGACTGCCGCATCTTATCTGCCGCATAATTAACTAATGCCGCATAGATCTCTTCCTGGGCTTTCCATTGCCTCCCAGCCTCACTTGGGCTGTTAAGCGCTGTTTCCGCTGCTTCGGCTAACTCTTCCTTGATGATCTGTCGTAGTTTTGCTTTTGAAATCTTCATTTTATTGTTCCTTATTTTTCCGGAGCCCAAGGTCCGGTTGATGTGACGCTCTGTGTTTTAGCATACAACGGATTGGCGAGAAGATGGCGAAGTGCTGCAGTTTGCGCGGCGTCTAAGCTCTTGCTGAGTTCTTCCAGCTTTTCATCGCTCATTTTGCTCAGAACATCTCTGGCGTTAATGAGAATGTTCATTTGCTCTTCGCGGGAACCACCTGTGAACCTGTCGGTCGACTGAAGGTCTCCCAATCCGCCTTTCTCGTTCTCTGCATCAAGGTCATACTCGCCGAAGGGTTCCCCCTCCCATTTGGGAAGGTCCATCTCACTAAGCTCTTCCTTGATAATCTCTTTAAGTCTTTGTTTGGTGATTTTCATTTTACTGCTCCGCTCGGGGGAACAGATTAGCTTTCTCGACTGCAGCTATGATTTTTTGCCAGAGAGATGGATCTTTCGGGTCTATCCCTAGTGCTTCGGCTGCAGCAAGCCTGCCCTTCTCATTCTCTGCTTCTAGGTCGTACTCTTTAAAGGGTTCGCCTTCGTATGTGGGCAACTCAGGCTCGAAGTCAGACTGGGGCATTGCGCGATGAGTAGATCTAGCGCGCTTGCTTTGGGAAAAATCGTCATCCGACAAGGCTGGCATTGACATACGTGTTCTCTTGCCTTCGTTGGTGAGTTCTTCCCTAATAATCTCTTTAAGTCTTTGTTTGGTGAGTTTCATTTTACTATTTTTCCTGTTGTGATTTGGCGTCTCGAACCTTGAGAGCAATACTTTCCAACATTTCAGCTATGGCTAGGGCGGCGGCGTTTGCCGAGATTGCAGCAACTGCTACCTCTGGGTTACTTTGAATAAAACCTATAAACTGTGTAACTAGCTCTGCGCCGGGGAAGCCCTCTTTGAGGGAAAGCTCCTCCTTGATAATCTCTTTTAGTCTTTGTTTTGTGATTTTCATTATTCTATCCCCCGGTCTTTTCTTTCTTTTGCTGCTTTTTCTAAATTCTTCTTATACGCTGCTTCAGCTCCTGCTCGGCGCGGATCTGCGTCCAGTTGCCGGTTTCTCTCACGCCGGTCCGCGTCACGTGATCTCCTGCTTGTCGGGTTCGGGGAGCTTGGAGTCTGGGGTCCCTCTTCAAGAGCAGACTCTTCCATAGAAAGGGCTAGATTTGCTAGCGCGCTGAGCAGGTCCTTCATCGCGTTATCTCCTCCTGTACTGTACGGTGTCGATGTGGCGACTACGATAGCTGTATTAGCAGCGGTCGCGAACTCGGCGGCGGCGTCCGGTGAGGCGCCTAGGCGTCCTGCGACATCAGCCAAGGCTGCGAGGTCGTTCGGGTAGCCGGCGCCAGAGTCGGCGTCGACTGGGCGTGAGGGATTTGCCGGGTTGTTTCCCCACTCACGAGCGCCTTTGTCGCTTTCGCCTAAACCACTTAGTTCTTCTTTGATAATCTCTTTAAGTCTTGTTTTGCTTATTTTCATTTTATTACTCCAAGTGCCTGTGAATGTTTTTAACAATGTTATCAGCGTCGCTTTTTTCCACATCACCACTTACGACCCGATTTCCAAGCAACGCAAGAAATTCATCCAAGAGGGTTGTTTCGTCTGTAAACGGATCACGAATCGACGCATCCCTAAACCATGCTTCTTTCGCTTGGTTCTCAAATTCGACTGTGAGTTTTTCCATCTCTATTTCCTGATCGGAAGGCGGCGTTTCGTAGTCCATTGGGAGATCAATGATTTCGTTAAGCTCTTCCTTGATAATCTCTTTAAGTCTTGTTTTGCTTATCTTCATTTGGCTTCTTCCTTTTTCCGAACGTATCTTTAGCTTCTCGAATGAGTTGTCGTTTCCACACTTCTTGCTGGATCAGCGATTTGAACTCGGCTAGTAGATGTGAGTAATTCTCTTTCATTCTTCATATTGACATTGCAAGCGTCAACAATAAATAGTTGTCTGGAGTGATAAGCGTCGCATTTTCCAGGCATTTCTGAAATTGCTCCTTATTCATCGAGCCCACATCCTCGTTATCGCCGATATTTACCTTCCAAACTTCGATATCAAAATTCAATAAAGTCTTTATAATCTCAAGCTCTTTCTTCGTTGCGTCGGGATCGAGAGCGATGTAGACGCCAGCATCCTCTTTCACGATCCTGCGGAGCAAAAGCGAGTGCTCGTTTAGAGTAGAACCTAGGATAGGAACCGCGTTACGGCCAGCAATAATCGCATCAAATACCCCTTCGACCAATATAATATTCGAACTCCAATCCACAAACAAATCGTTAAATACAATGTTCTTGCTTGCTGGAGGGTTTTTATACTTCGGATAAAAAGCTTTGTCATAGGACCGTGATATGAAATAGTTCAAATCACCGTCTTCATCAAAGGACGGAATGATTATTCTTCCCTCATAATCTCCGGAGCTGCAATAGCCCATTTTCCACCAAACAATATCTTGCTTGCGGATGCCTCTTTTTCTCAGATAATTGCGGGCAGCGAAGCCGGTGGGGGGAACATCCTTATTGGCAAGGCTCACAAATCCCTCAGGAAGCTCCAGGGTCTCTTTTACGGGCTCTTCGGTGCCAAACAGGTCTTCCAGCCTGTCGAACTCAATCTCACCCGTTAAATCGCCCCACAGCGCCTTGTGTCGGTGCTCGCCAAAACGGCGGATAACACGGAAGATATTCTTGCCGCGTGTATCACACACCCAACACTTGAATGCGTTCTTCTCCAGATTGACGGAGAACTTTCTTTTATGGTGCTTACAATAGGGGCAATGGAATAGGAGTTCTTCTCGGGCTTTGTAAGGTCGCCCAAGAATCTCAGTCAGTATCTTTAGTTTCTTGTCTCTCACGAATCCAACCTGCCCTTGCTATAACGTAGCTATCGGCACGATCCCCATATCCAGGACGAGGATTACCGAACTTTGTATATTCTACATCAAACTCGGGTACGTTGTCAAGCACAAACTGCAAGACGACCTCTTTTGCTTTTTGTCCGCGGGGGACCTTGACGCCGCACTCTTTGCGGGCGGAGGTGGCGGCGAAGTATAGGGGCTCGCTTCCAAAGATATTATAGCAGATCCACGACACAATACCATTTATTTTTGATAATAACGAAAGCGTTTGTGCCGAGGAAAAGCCCGAGCGAAATGACTGAAGTGATTGTTCAATATACACTTTCTCTATAAAATACTGAGATCTTAATTCGTTAAGAGTGCCCTCGATCTGTGCAGCCTTTAAAAAGAAATTCTTTTCCTTTCGTAGATCGATATGATCACAAACAACTATATTGCCCTTGTTGCCCAATATAGTGTAGCCAGTAATGCTGGTTGAGATGTCTAAGCCTAAAATCATTTTCGTGTTACCCCGAAATCTATCCTGTACCAGATTCTTTCGTGAAGATAGTATAACACTATTTTCGTTATTAATTCAAAGGATCCTATTGTGAGGCCCACTTTAGGATCCCCGGAGACAAGCCAACCCAATAAGATCGTATCAAAAGTGCCTACTGCTCTCCAGGTGAGCGTCTTAAGTATGTGGCGGGTTTTGCTAATAGATGGCTTGTCCATGCCATTAGATCTTTTCTTTCATAGCCCATTTGGCAGACTGTGCAAATACATAATCATATTCGTCGGTGTCCTTGAGAGCGACCTCGGCTCGTCGAAGACATGTCTGCAGAGTATCGACGAGAGCCCTAAGGTCTCCGATCTTCTTTTCTTGTTCCATCAAACGGCGACGTGTTTCTTTGTCGGGAGGGGTCATTAAATATCTGTCTTTATCTTGATGGTGAAATCACGTGAAACTGTCTTTCTTACCGGGGTGGCCAATTTGGCAATTCCAATAAGATTCCTTTCATCATCATATATTCCTACCTTCGAAATATAGGTTGTCTTTTCAAATGAACCTGTTGGGTCATTATAAGAAGAGCTTACAACATTTTTAATAAGAACCTGCCGGCTTTCCATATAAGTTTTCGCTCCCACTGTGGATGAAGATATACTTGTATAACTTCTAAAAGTGGGGTTACTGGACTGGTTTAACTCGGCCTTGGGGGCTGTTGCAAACATGGTGAGAGTCTGTGTGGTGTTGGTACCACTCATCTCCATAGTGAATGCGCTGTTGGGCGCCCAGACAATTGTGCGGTCGATTCCAGCCATCCAATCGGCGCCATGGCCAGACACTGGTTGAGCGAAGTAAGTCCACTTAGCATTATCGGTTACCAATTCGTCGGCCGAGTCTCTATAATAGGCATCCTGATTGGAGGCGTATCCCAGATTATAAGAGGCCGTCAGTATTAAGAAGCCCTGGCCATATAAAGCCAGACCGATGGGAGCGGAGCGTGTATGACTTGTCAGCGCCGGGCCCGTACGATAAGTTTCATAAAGAACTCCGTCGCGGTTGGTGTCCTGGGCGCGCGCGATGAGCGAGCCGGTATAATAGTACTTTAAATCTATCGATCCCGGCTTAATCTGGGATCCATAAAAGATTGTCGGGATTCCAACGAGGCCGACTTCGACATTATCTAAATCTCTCGTCCACTGGCCGCGGACGCTCGATGAGCCGGCATAAGTGAAGTTAGGATCAATATAAGATTTATTGTCAATCGTGTTTTTAAGAGCCCGCAGATGAGATACATAACCTTTCCCCGGAACTGGGGCTGCATTGACGCGCTTTGTTGATGAAAAATATAATTCTTTGGAGATCGATGAGGTAAGAGGATAGTTGCTGAACATTACATCCCCATAATTCATCTTATTAAATGCTGCTTTGGTTGTGCTGCGGAATCCTATCCTAGAACCGTTCTTTGTGACAAAGCCATAAATGAGGCCTTTGTCGGGTGTCGTGGTTCCATCGGGTCCGGATGGACCAATTAGGCGTTGGGATCCAGGAACATAATCTCTATCGACATTCAATTCATAGAGCGAAATATTGCCGGCATCCGTCAGACGGACAGGATCAGTGAAGGCGCCTGACATGTTTGATGCATTGTTATAATATGCCGAACCACTGTAGATCAGAAATTTAACAGCGGGATAAGTTTTTAATGTATTGACGTAAACATCATTATGTTTAAACTTGTAATACGGCATAGCATACCATTAGTAGTCGAGGCGCACGCGCAGAGTAAACTCTGTAGTTGGATCTTTCTTTAACGGTTCCGACAGTTTGGCGATCGCCAGTAGTTCGTTGTCTGCTGAATATAGACCAACTGTTGTTACGTATGTGACCGGCAAGTCCTGTGCGTTGGTCTTAACAACCAGTTTGCTGTCCTTCAAGTACGTGGGATTGGCTGAATAATTAAAGTCAGTGTTGTTAACCCGGCAGAAGTACACAGCTGAGTTTAGCTCTGTGCTGTTATTGAATGACACATTTTTGATTCTGTGTCGCAGAGCGTCGCAGTTGACATCAATTGTCGAGCCTGTAAAAATAAGAGGGGAAAGGCAATTCGGCTTACTGAGGCCTGCGGGGTTGACCATATTAACCTGATTGCCCATGCCCTTATTAGAAACACCGGTACCGCCGGGGACCTTAAGGCCACCGCTCACGAAAACCGACGCCGTGACAACAGCAATGCCGGCTTGATAGTAAACGAGGCCGCAGTTAGGTGTACTTGAACTTAGGGGATTACGATCAGAAGTGGAGGTGTAATCGCCGTAGCTGCCCGACGCGGTGAGGATTCCATATTCTCCGGCTGGCGAGTTAACCTTGTAACTCGTGGACCCACTGGCGTCGGTAATGGTCAGCATCTGCCTGAAGCTTCCCGTTTCATACCCTTGGCCGATGCCCAACGTTAAACTAAAGCTGCCCTTTTTGATCTCATCCTTTGAGAGGAGGCGCGCGAAGTTAAAGAAATAGCACTCCCTTATCTTTCTGCCGCCAGTTAGATCACCGTCTTCGTCGAACTGACGCACGGCGCCGTTCTCATCAAATCCAACAAGGACCTGTGCCATCTGGTTGTAGAGATTGATCTTTTTGGGCTGCATTGAATAGTCTGCTGCCAAGGATTGGGAGAGGGAAGAGGACGGAGAATATCCCATTGTGAGATCGAAGATATGGTTTGCGGAAGAACTTAAGTACGGATAGTCATAAACGGACTGAAACATTCCGTGACTATAGTCCTTAATGTTGTACTCGGTACCTGCCTTATTAGTGTAAGTACCGGAGACAATCGTACCCGTTATCGGAATTGCTTCGTGCAACAGGTTTCTTGTTACAACAGAGTCTCTGCTGTCAAATGTTTTAAATGAAGTTGCCATTTCTTGTCCCTATCCTAAGTCTGCTTCACGAATCTGACCGGGAGGTCAACCGTGTAGCCTGTTGTCATTCCGGAGATTCGAACTGTCGAATCGATAAATTTATAAGCTGTCACTGGGGTCGAGTCGGGCCCAAGGAGATCAGTTCCTCCCGCTCCTTGAAGTGTTTGCGCGGCTGTCGCGACAGTACCCAATTGATTAAAGAGATAGGCGCTGGTCTTTAAATCGAGACTTGCGGCGATCTTAAATTTCACCGATGTGCCTTGGGGCCCATCAATCACCGAGAACGTGTTACCAGTGGTGAGCTTCTTCACCACCTCAGATTGATCCGAGAGGGTGAAAATGTAAGTGGCAATATTGTCATCATCAATTGATGTGGGAGTAAATCCCAGTGTTTCGCCGGCGTTTGTGTTAGTGGCCGGGGTCGCTATGCTTCCCAAACGATTGTCAATTTGGATCATATATTGGGTTTCTACCAAGTCCGCGGCTAACACACTATTGGCACTAAGTTCTGACGTGTCGAGGCCCTGGTCGAGCTGAATGAAATTGCCGCCCTGAGCAGCAACATCACCATTAAGCTGACCTGCGGCCAATGCTGCCTCTCCGGAGGGCCCTTGCATTGTATTAACGGTTGTCTGGTCGGCCAGGACTACATAAGTAGACAGTGTTGCGTCAACTGTGTGATTGCCACTTTTGTTAGGCTTTATGACGGGCAAGTAAAGCAAATCATTGCGTGCTATTGACATTAGTCTAGAGTTCATACTAGACATGTTGTTAGTAAACGCCTCCAAAACTGGTGTCTGGAGAATGTTGATATCGTAATATGCAGAGCCGCTGGTGTTGTTTTTGTCGTACAGCCCGTAATCAATCTCGTCGTCGCCCAAAGCGAATTTTGCTATTTTAAAGCTTCCGTTCCCTTCGGCCAATCTTTTGCGACCCAGGTCGGTCAGTACTGCATCTAAAATGATGTCACCAGAATTATCTAAAAATCCCATGTTACTCTCCTCTTCATATAAATAGTCCTAAATATCATTATTCGCTTCCTTTTACTATACCGGAATTGTTAAAATTAATATTCAAATCCATTTTCCTGCCGGTTTGTTTGCTCGTCAAACGTATCTTGAACTCTTTCCCCCACACACTATCCAGTAGGCCCGCTGCCCCAAGACGCTCCGTGGGCGTTGAATTAACGCTTATATCCGGTTGTGGGTTTTCTTGGTTATAACTGGTCTGTTGAGATGTTGGTTCTATAAGTATAAATCTTCTGCCTGGTTTTATTAAGCGTTGTTTTACTGTTTTAAATGTATATGGCTTCTGTTTTAAATAGATCTTTCCGTCGTCGTCGACCACTTCAATCTCAATAATCGTTGTTGGATTAGAAATATTGGCGTGGATATCAATGGACCGAGCGCAGTAATAATATTTGGTATTTGGGACAATAGTGTCGACATATGAAGCACCGGTGCCATAGACCGGATTAAGCGACGGTGAGTTCACCATTGCCTCAGTGAAGCTTCCGTATCCCTCCGGGGGCTTCTGGAGTCTAAATAGCTGATATGCGTCAACCGGATCATCGCTGTTGAAAGAAATCTTCTTCTTCTGATTTTTTATTTCTTCGAAAGATAGGGCTTCTTCCTGTTGGGCCAGATATTCTTTCTCGAAGAATGCCGGATCGGTGGGCAAGATACTAATTGGGGCCAGATCATACTTGCCCGTATTGGAGTTAAGAAGAATCTGAATTTTGTTGCTTATGCCCTTGTGAAGATAGAAGGACATCTCAGGAGGAACGGGGGGCTTATCGACGACAAGGCAATCTAAGCCTTCCGCAAGATAGGGGACCATTACAATTTTTATATTTGGTGTGTTGTGGACCTTCAACTTTTTGTATGTTGTTGGGCCCAGATAATCCCACCACTTGGTTTCATCTGTATACTTATACTCATTCCCAACAATCAAAACCATTTTATGGAAAACATAGCGATACTTCTTCTCATACTTAACTTGTGAATCGTAAAAAGTGATTGGGATGCTTTCGTTATATCCCAGGTTTTCGTATCCCAGTTTGTTTGAGATGTAAAAAGTCTGGACTGGTAGAGCGCCGTCTGGCTGTGTTCCATCATCGTTAAGAAGATACTTACTTACCACATACATTAGTGTCTCTGTGTGACACTCGGCGCCGGCTAGAATCTCTGTGTATGTACGGCTCCAACTCTGGAGCGACGCTGATAGGTCTACCTGCGCATTTTCAATGTGCTCCATCGAATCCTGGATTCGTTTATCAGGATTTGGATTGAATCCGGATCTAGCGTAGTCTTTTAAAAACCTGTACGGTAACGAACTATTGTCATAGTTTGTATAATAGTCGTTAATGGTATTTAGTGCTCGGCCAAAAGTTGTATTATCTACCATAGATGTATTTGAATCATCTACCTCGGCCATATATTCTGCCAGGGAAGCGCCGACATCACATAGGATAGGAATTGCTGTTGTTTCTGTTGTGAATCGATATCTACTGGCATCTTCGGCGTCGAGGGGAAATTTTGTTGTAGATGTAAATCTCTCGAACGTGCTGTCCGGGGCGGGCCAATTTAAATGATTATTGATTGCGGCGACCTGTAGAATATCGATGAAGCTTTTCGTATCTTTATCGTTCGCCATATTTCGCAGAAATGAAGCACCAGATTTTAATCCAGTAAACTGGTCGTCGTCCGGTGGAATAACCAGCTCCACACAATAAGGAATCATTTCATTTCTAATATATTCAGAATTAGTAATAGCTTCATCGGAATGCAGAATAACAAAATTAGTATTATTAGTTGCCATTATATCAAGGTTATCTTCAACGTCGCGACGCGATAGGCCTGTCGCCCAAAGCTGATAGGCGCCAACGGTGTTTCTTTCGGTAACGCCACCTTGTGTTTGCCTTGAGTCCATAAAATAGCCCGGGCCGCGTCCCGGTATGGACAGCGCTCTCTGATGATAGTTGGCCAGCAAGAGTGATCCAGTGTTCTGTAGCTCAGAATACATTATGTAGGCGTTTGGAAGCATCCCTTCTCTTACATTAGAGAAGGCTGTCGCTGTTTCATAACTTGGAGTAGTATTGGCATAGTAATTATACTCTCCTTTGACGGTTAGCATCATTCCGCTGGCTGCCCTCATTGCTTTGTCTCGTACCAGGGGATAGAAAACAGCTGTATAATCTTTGTGGATTACCTCTGGGCCCGGGTCAAGCCGGTCGAAGCCGAGGAGTTTCATATATGAGACGAAGTTGTCGCGAGTGGCGTTGGCGGGCCGGCCGATATAGGCCTCATAGTCCGGGGTGATCTTATCCTCATATCCATCCCACGCCCAGGAGCGCGCAGCTTGAACCTGAAACGTTGGTGAATATAGTTGGGCCCGGGTTAAGTCGGGGTCGTTGAGATTCGTGGTCAACACAATGTTAGCAGGGCCGTTGGGACTTTCAAGTTGAGAGCGCAGCTGCGGAGGATTGAGGCGCCCCTGCACACCGGGCGCCTCATAGTGGCCAGGTGTCTCTCCGGCATTTATTTGATCTATGATTGTAGAATAGTTTACTAATGTAGTACCTCTCGAACTCTTATATGTTGTGTGATACTGGCCCAGTATGCCGCGGAGCTTATCGGTAGATCCGAGGGCGCTGGCGGGGGTGATGCGCATCATGGGGTGGCCAGCGCTTCCCCTCTTCAGTCTTTCTTTATCGCCGGTGATCGAGACGTTCACCATCAATAATCTTTTTTTATAAGCCTTGTTTTGTAACATTTTTAGTCTTCCTGGTATTCCGCGGGCATATAAACTGGAATATTGCTAGCATATTCGCCTGCTTGGGCGTAGGGGTTGCTGCTGAGTGTAGAAATGTATACTCCTGTTTCCCTAATTATGGCCCCGTATCTAATTGCTGATGTTTGGAACTGCGGATTCCCCAGAATAAAAAGTGTGTTCATCGCGCTGAGGCCCAGATCAACATCCACATCAATAACCCCAGATATTGAAACTAGCCGACATAATAGGGAATTTCCCTGATCAAGGGCGGTCCCGAACGCACTTAAATTTAATGTTTCCCAAATTGCTTGGGGGGCGCCCTGTGATGTATTATATGATTTCAAATACTCCACTTTTACTAGTGATTCAAAGTTAATCATATTAGACAGAGAATTAGAGTTATCGATGATTGATGGCTCTTGAGTATATTTGGCTAAGGCTAAGGATCCGGCGATGGCATCAGGATTACGGATTATAGTGGGCAGATTATCTGCCACAATCACACCGTTAAGCAACCACTGTGCCGCGGTGGAGGGGGCGGGTATATTCCCCGGGAGTGTTGCCTCTATGAATATTGCCTCACTTGAGCCCGCAAGCCCTGTTCCTTCTGACTCGTCATCTATATTGAAGAGGTTTTCGGTGCCCATATAATCCGATGGGTCGATGAGTGTTGTAACCCGGTCGGCAGTTGGGAATAGTATCTGGCGAAGATCGGTGTCCAGATGTTTGATATATGCTCCCGCGGCGCTGAGGATTTCTAGGATATCGCCTTCTACAGTCTGGGCCGTGTTCGGATTATACTGGTATGTATGGAGAGCATTATTGATGAACAGCAGGGTGAATCGTGCTGGGTCAAGAACAAATGATTCTGTCCGTCGCAGATTTTCTTGTCCATTTATAATACCGAGAAGGAGAGCCCACGGGGATAAATAACCATAGGTATTAATTTCGCCGGACGCGTTGTCGAAGCCATATTTGGCTTGCTCATTCTTCGTGCGGTCAGAGAAGGTCTCGAAGCCGATATTGGGCGTCGTCGAGGATACGCTGTTGACCATTCCGTAAGTGTATTCCACACCGACCCCGGCTGGTCGATCTATTGTATAACGATCGCGGAACTCATGCTCTACCGTCAGAACTGAGGGGGGCTTCGGATGTGCGATGCTTGAAAAGACCTGAAAAGTTGTGTCAGAGGCTGCCTGACCTGTCGTCAACTGTTGGGATATTTGGGCCGCAAAGTCGCGAACCAAATCGACAATCATAACCTGCTCCTGGGAAATTCCGGGGGGCTTCGGTACCGCTAGCGCGAGAAGATTCTTGCTCCATAAATCCATACCGAATCTTTTGAATGGATCAGTACCGAACAAAAAGTTAACTGCTATAAGATACTGAGAGATAATATTAGAGAGGTCGAGTTTGACGGGATTCTCGGCTTCGACCGGAAGACGGTCCTTGCCGGAGAAGTCGCGACTTATGGCCGTCTGAAGCATTCCTTGTAGGGCTTTAAGTGCGTCTGCGGTCTTGTCCAGGACAGTTACTTCGACCTTATATTCTACAGTGCTGGAGACATAAAGGGCCGCGGCTTGGTCGACAAATATAATATTCTTTACGTCGGTTAGTTGATTTGAAGAGAGATTTAGAATTCTTATAGGCTGAGCGCCGTCGACAGAATCGGCCGAAATTGGTGTCCACCCTGATTCTCCAGGAATTGTTAGGTTGCCGGCCGGAGCAGGCGTAAGTTCGTTCCCGTCATCGTCTCTTTTTATAACTCGGCGCGATATTTGAATATCTTCTATTTTTACACAACTCAACAGTGCAGGATCATTTTTTATAAGTGATCCATATTTGGTATTATTCTTCGCATATTGTTTAAGATCAAAACCAAAGGTGCCGTGAATTCGCCCTAGACCATCGCGTGAGAGCGTGAGGCGGGAGAAACTGGATGCGTCAGATTGCGATGGCTCCGCATATTCAAATTTTAATGTTCTTGCGGTCGTTAAAAAACGAAGATCCTTTACTTTAGAGTTTGGTACCGCATCAAATCCTATTTTCGGATGCGGTGTTGACGAGTGTACGGTGCCCACCATGGCATACGGTGCTAAGTTGGTGACGGGCGCGTAATGAATATCCCCGGGCCAGACAGATCCTATCGCACCGTAGGGGCCCACATCTGTTTCGATCTTCCATAATTTTGCTTGCGGGGGGCTCACACCATTGACCAGAAGAGTTTCTTTTATTACATTGCCGATGAAGCAATTGTTCTTATAAGTGCGATATGATACAGCAAACAGATAAAGATCTTTGATCTGTGTGTTTCGCCGACGGTCGGCGAAGTCGGCCACATCAATGCCTAGGGTTTGCACGGGCGGAAGTGGTGCCAAGTTCACTGGGCCCGCGGTGGCTTCGACCATCACTCGATCGATATGTGCGTCGGCGATGAGGCCCGTCATTATATTTCCGCCGGCGACGCGATTTAAAACAAAGGTTTTCTGTGTAATATGATTATAAATTTTTGAGTTAGTGAGGGTAATTGCAGGCGTGCTTATGCCGGGCGG
>Ga0098039_1000735_pt1 | contig 13341 bp, 15 predicted proteins | sample 6_EtaG_FD_75047 | JGI IMG/M metagenome (GOLD analysis project Ga0098039, IMG submission 75047) | Marine viral communities from the Subarctic Pacific Ocean - 6_ETSP_OMZ_AT15160 metaG | ecosystem: Environmental > Aquatic > Marine > Oceanic | place: Pacific Ocean | collected 2015-01-08 | reverse complement strand
GTTTTTTGGATTGGTGTTTCACCTCTTTATGGTGATAAAGTTTTTGAATATATTAGTGAAATATTGGAAAATTTTGATGAATAGAATTAAAGAAATAGATGTAATTACTCCAGCTTTTCACTCTAAAGATTTTATAAGATTGATGATACAGAGTTTTGAAAAGTTTAAACCCAATGATATTAATATAAGATATATTGTAGTTGAAAACTCAGATGATACGTCCTATAAAGAACAAACTCTTAACTTATCGCCTAGTGTGATATGGGTCAATAATCCCACACATCTGAGAAATAGTGCAGCAAATGCGATAGGAGTAGAGGTTGGATTAAAAGTATCTACTTCAGAGTATGTTTTTATATCTCATTGTGACACCCTCATAACCAGTAACGTCTTTATTCCTCTTATGATTAAAAAGGTTGAAGAGGGAAACCTTTTAGTAGGGACAGGCGTGGATGGAATGAGGATTAATGCAATTCATCAGTCTGGAATGCTTGTTAAGTCTGAGCTTGCGAGATCTGTCAGCCTTTATCCTGTATTAAATCATCAAGGAGAAATGACCCACGACGTATGTGACTTAATTACACAACGATGTATTGATGAAAACATTAAGAAAACATGCTTTAGAAATACGCTTAATGATGAAGCCCTCATAGACGAACTTGCTGAACCATTCAAATCTTTTCATGTTGATAGATGTCTTGATTCTGATGGAAATGTAATGTTTATGCATTTAGGAAGAGGTATACCAAAACAGTTTAACACATATCATAAGCCCAATCGTGTATACTTCCCACAGTGGGTGAAATTTTGTGAAGATACAGTTTTAAATGATTAATGTTCTATTTGATAATGTTAATTTCAAATCAAACTCAGGTCCAAACGGATTTGCTAAAAAATTAATAAAGGCTTTAGAAAAAGACTGTAATATACAGACAGAAATTTCAAAAAACTTTATTCCCGATATTCAGCTTTCTTTCATTACTTCACACTATCAATATGCTCCAATTGTTCAGAGATTAGACGGAATCTATTTTAATATAGAGCAGGATTTTAAGTCTCTAAATAATTCGATAAGGGAGACATATAATTCAGCAGCAGCAGCAATATTTCAATCAGATTTTAATAAAACACTTGTTGAAAATTGGTTTGGAAAAAAAGAATTTACCTACGTTATCAGAAACGGAACAGATTTAGATAAAATTTCATCTATAAAAGAACTCTCTCATCCAGAAATAAACAAGTTTGAAAACGTTTGGTCAACTGCATCTTCTTGGAGGCCACATAAGCGTCTGGGAGAAAACATTAAATACTTTATGGAAAATGCAAGTAAAAATGATTGTTTAATAATTGCAGGTGAAAACCCAGATGTTATTATAAGTGATCCGAGAATATTCTATGCAGGAAATCTTTCATGGCCAGATTTAATATCGCTGTTTAAAAAATCGAAGTATTTTATCCATCTAGCGTGGCTTGATCATTGTCCCAATGTCGTAATAGACGCAAGAGCGTCGGGTTGTCACATCATATGCTCCTCTTCTGGTGGAACAAAGGAGATTGCAGGAAGAAACTCTACTATTATTATTGAAGAAGAGTGGGATTACTCTCCAATCAGACTTTATAATCCTCTCAAAATGGATTTTTCAAAAAAAGAAAAATGTGATATTAATAGCGTTATTGATATTCGAAAGGTGGCCAAAGAATATTATGATATTTTCAAAATAGTCGAGATATAGATGAAAATTTTTACGCTAGCGCCTAGAGAAAACTGGATTTGCGATAGAATTGCTGAAGAGTGGAACAGCGTATCCTGTCACTTGTCGGAAAATCCACACGATGCAGATATTATCTGGCTACTGGCGGGCTGGTGCTGGAATCACATTCCCACTAATATATTAGAGCTAAAGAAAGTCGTCGTCACCGTTCACCACATTGTTCCAGAAAAATTTAGTAGAGAAAAAATTAAGGATTTTATAATCAGGGATCAGTTTGTTGATGCTTATCATGTTCCCAATCACAAGACAAAGGAATTTATTTCTTCTTTGACATATAAACCTATTTTTGTTTTGGGATATTGGTATGATGAAAAAAAATGGCACCATGCTAGCAGGGCAGAGTGTAGAAATTTATTAAATCTTCCTGAGGATAGCTTTGTTGTTGGTTCTTTTCAAAGAGACACAGAGGGGCATGATTTAATTTCACCTAAATTAGAAAAGGGCCCAGATCGACTTTGTGATTATCTTAAAAAAATTAAAACAGAAAACACACACGTTCTTTTGGGAGGGTTTAGAAGACAGTATGTTATAAATCGCCTTGAAGAAGAAGGGATAACATATAGTTACTTTGAACTTGCCACCATGGACACCTTAAGAATAATGTATGGGGCTTGTGATCTCTATGTGATTGCTTCTAGGAATGAAGGAGGTCCACAAGCGGTATTAGAAGCATGTGCAATGAAAATCCCTACAATTTCAACAAACGTAGGAATGGTATCAGAAGTTCTTTCAGAAAAATCAATTATTGATATAGAAAATGAAGTCTACCACCCTGCTGAAGAAGATATTGAATATGCCTATGAACGAGTCAGACAATTTGAGATACAATTACATCATCAAAAGTACTTAGAGATGTTTAAAGAGGTGATTTTAAATTGAAACGTGCATTAATAACTGGAATAAGCGGAATGGATGGCAGCCATCTTGCTGATTTTCTCCTAGAAAAAAACTATAGCGTCTTTGGCTTAGAGAGAAGATCCTCTCATAAAAATAGAGAAAATACAGGTCACTTGGAGGGAAAGATAGAGTTTATAGCTGGAGATTTAACTGATCAAAATTCTCTCTTTAGAGCAGTAAAATACTCTGATCCTGACGAGGTTTACAATCTAGGCTCCCAGTCTTTTGTAGGAGAAAGCTGGAACACTCCTGAGCAAACCTCGAATGTCACAGGGCTAGGTGCCCTGAGAATGCTTGAGGCAATAAGAGAATATGGAAAGAACATAAGATATTATCAGGCAAGCTCTTCTGAGATGTTTGGAAGAATGGTTGAAAATCCTGCTCGAGAAACCACACCTTTTTATCCAAGAAGCCCCTATGGTGTGTCAAAACTCTATGCCCACTGGATTACAAAAAACTATAGAGAGTCTTATGGTATGTTTAACTGCTCCGGGATCTTATTTAATCATGAGTCAGAAAGGCGAGGAATAGAGTTTGTCACAAGAAAGATTAGCGACGGTGTTGCAAGAATCTCTCTAGATCTCGCAGATCACATCTCCCTGGGAAATCTTGAGGCTAGGAGAGATTGGGGATACGCTCCTGATTATGTTGAGTCTATGTGGCTCATGCTTCAGCAAGAATCTCCAGATGACTATATTGTCGCTACAGGTGAGTGCTATTCGATCGGTGATTTTTTAGACCTTGCATTTAAAATGATTGGCATAGACAACTGGACAAAATACGTGAAGCAAGATGAAAGATTTATGAGACCAGCTGAGGTAGACGTGCTGAAGGGAGATTATTCAAAAGCCAAAGAGAAGCTTGGGTGGTCTCCCAAGACTTCTTTTTCTGAGATTGTGAGAATTATGGTAGAAAACGATATTCAACAGCTTGGGAGGCATCAATGGTTGAAATAGTTGAAAAACCCTGGGGACGTGAAATAATTTGGGCAAAAACAGAAAGCTATGTTGGAAAGATCTTGTACATAGAGGCAGGAAAGAGACTCTCTTTTCAGTTTCATGAAAAAAAAGAAGAAACTGTCTATGTTAAATCAGGAATATTATATCTAGAAACAGCCGGAATGGCTAACTCTCCTGATAAAAGAAAAACCATTACCTTGTCTCCTGGTGAGACATTTCATGTTTATCCCTTGCTGACTCATCGATTTATGGCAAAAGAATCTGACGTGGAGCTTATTGAGGTGAGCACCAATCACTTAGAAGACGTAGTCCGACTTGAGGATGATTATAATAGAATTAATATTAAAAGGAATGAGATATGAAAGATTTTAATTTTGTTAATTTTGACGCTAGCTCACAATCGATTGAAGATATTCCCCCGAGAACAGGAGATATCACTAAGATTCACATTAAAGAAAAGCTAAAACAGATAGACATTTCACTTGAATCTGATATCTCTCTCGGAGAATTTGACCAGATAGGAGAATTCACTGCTAAAAAGGCAAGAGGTGAAGAAAGTGAGCATTTTAAGAATGTGGGTGCCTTTTTTCGTCCGAACTACGAGAGAGGTATTTTAATTCATAGTCTAATCAGAAAGTTTAATATTAAATCTTATCTTGAGATTGGATTTGGAAGAGGATATTCCTGTTTATGTGCAGCACGGGCAATGGCTCAGAATGGCGGAGGAAGAGTAGCAACAGTAGATCCTGCCCTAGATGAAAAATTTTTAGAGCAGCTAACTAGTATATTCCCAGCGGAATGGTTTAAATTGATTGAGTTTTATAAGTCGACTTCTGCTGAAATGTTAGGCAGAGTAAAAGATAGATTTGATTTCATTTATATTGACGGCGATCACACCTACCCGGGCGTAAAAACTGATTGGGATCTTACAAAAGATAGATATAATAAATTTTTATTATTTGATGATTATCACATGCCTGAGATTGTTCAGAAAGATATAAGCTGTGCAAACTTAATTGACTCAATTGAAGATAAGAGCAAGGAGCTTATCATAATGGATAGAAGGATATTCTTTGATGACAGAAGAATTCCAGATGATGAAATCAAATACGGTCAAGTTTTACTAACTCGTGAGGAGTGAGATAGATGCGAATAGTAGGACTTTATAACTGGCACGATGGCGGATACTGTGTTTTAGAAGACGGAAAGATTGTAGAACATGTGGAAATAGAAAGATATACCCGAATTAAAGAATCTGGAGGAGATAGCTTACAATATTTTATTGATCATTTTTTAAATAAAAGAAGTCTTAGCTTGGATGACGTTGACTATTGGGTTTCTCCTTACCCTGATTTCAACTTATCAAAAGAATATAACACATTTGATATTATTCCCAAAGAGAAGATTAGCTTTTTTCCTCATCATTTTTGTCACGCTGCTCACGCTTATCACTCTTCTAATTTTGATAATGCCTATATTGTGACACTTGACAGTGCAGGAATGGATGAAAATGATAGATCGGTATCCACATGTAGCTATATCGCACAAAAAAACCAGATAGTTAAAACAGGAGATATTCTCAATGATTATTTTAGCTTAGGAAATTTGTGGGGTAGGGTAACAAGATTCATATTTAAACTTTCTGCCGGGTATCCAAGAGGACACCAGGCTGGATCAGTAATGGCAATGGCTGCACTGGGAGATCATACAAAATATTATAATGATTTTATGACAATGGCTACGACAGCTTTTCAAGCTGTCAAAGTTATGCCGCCTGGATATAAAAGGGGTGTATATGTTCCCCCCGAAGAAGATGTGATACACCCATATTTGGATAAATATAGAAAAATAGCAGAGGAGAGTGAGCAAGAAAAGTTCAACATGGCAGCGTCTCTTCAAAAAGTAACTGAAGAGCTTATTTTTAATGTAACCAGGTCAGCAATTCTAGAAGCGAATAAATTGGGATTTGAAAGTAAAAATATATGCTTTGCCGGAGGTGTTTCTTTAAATTCAGTTGCCATGGCAAAAGTTTTAAAGGAGATGAAATATAATATTGAAAATTGCTTTATTCCACCTGTTCCTTACGATGGAGGCCTGACAATCGGAGCATGCCAACATTTTTGGTATCATGTTCTAGATAATCCAAAAACAGGAGACTTTGTCTCTCCTTATCTGGGAGAAGAATACTCAAAAGAAGATATTGAAAATTCCATCCTTGAGAGATCAGGTGAGCTACACGTTAGAAGAGACTTCTCTATTGATAGCTGCGTTGATTTGCTTGTTGATAATAAAATAGTAAGTGTATTTCAAGGAAAAAGTGAGTCAGGCCGTCGAGCACTTGGAAATAGAAGCATCTTAGCTAATCCTGCTAATCCAGAAATGAAAGAGCTGATCAATAAAAAAGTTAAGCATCGACAGTGGTATAGACCTTTCGCCCCCACTGTCCTCGAAGAGCATGGAGATGAGTGGTTTGAGGATTTTTTTCCATCTCCGTATATGGGATTTGTTTTTAAGTTTAAAGATGATTCGCTTGGAAAGGTTCCTGCGGTAGAGCATGTTGACAAGACAGCTAGAATTCAAACAGTTAATCTTGATCAAAATAAAAATTACTATGAGCTTATAAAAATATTTTACGAGAAGACAGGGATTTCAATGATCTTAAATACAAGCTTTAATGACAGAGAGCCCATATGTGAAACCCCGGGACATGCTATTGATTGCTTTTTAAGAACTGATATTGATTATCTTTATTTTTATGAATACAGAATACTAGTTGAGAAAAGTAGTGAAAGTTTATCTAAATAGAAAACCCAGAATCGGACCCTGGGGTGGGGGAAATAAAAGTCTATCATTACTTTGCCAAAAACTAAAAAAGCTGTCTCATGAAGTTGTCTTTGATTTAAACAATGGAGATATCGACATAATTTTTTGCTATGATCCTCGTCCAAATGAAATAGGAGAATGGTATCAGTCTTTTTTATCATATCGTCAAAATAATCCAAAATGTAAAATAATACAAAGAGTAGGGGATGCTGGAACACATGGAAAACCAGAGCTAACAAGCTTAGTATCTGAAAGTGCAAAATATTCAGACTTTTTAATTTTTCCAAGCTTTTGGGTTAAAAATTATATTGAATTTACTGGTAATAATTTTACTGTAATCCCAAATCGCCCACCTAGCCAGTTTTTTCAATTTAGAGAAAACAGAGCCATTGGGAAAAAACTAAAATTAGTAACTCATCATTGGTCTACAAATCCCAAAAAAGGATTCAAAACATATGAGTTTCTCGCCAGTCTGTCAGCCCTAGACTCAGACTTAGATTTTGAATTAACTTACATAGGAAGAACACCCGAAGACTTCAATTCAAAAAACATAAAATCTATCACACCAAAAGACGCCGAATTTCTTTGTAGAGAGCTACCTAAGCATGATATCTATTTTACAGCGTCAATTGAGGAAGCCGGAGCCAATCATGTGCTTGAGGGCATGGCTGCCGGACTCCCAGTGATCTATCATTCTCTGGGAGGAAGTATCCCAGAATACTGTGACGGATACGGAGAATCATTTTCATCTAATCATGAGTTAGGGAAAAAAATTAAAGAAATTATTTCTAGTTTTAAAAATTATAAAGACAAGGTGCTGGGGTATGATCAGAAAATTGATCAGACTGTAAGAGAATACTGTGAGATAATACATGAAATATAAGGTAAATATAAGTGTAGATGATGTTTCTCCTCATCCGAGATCTTCTATTTTGGTGGTTGAGAGATGCTTTGAAATTTTAAAAAAGATACCACAGGCTAAGTTTACTCTATTTGTACCCATGGCATATTTTAGGTCTCTTCCCCAGCCTGCTCAATCAATGAATGAATTTCCGCTGGAGATTCAAAATTATCCTAACGTTTGTTCAGCATTAAAAAATTTGGATCCCGATGTCTTTGAGATAGCATACCACGGGGTCTTACATGGAATTCCCGGAGTTAGTAATAATGATGAATTCAGAGACCTTAACTATTCGGAGGCGATCGATAGGCTCCGACATATGTTTGAAATAGCTAAGCTGGCGAAGCTAGATAAATTAATTAAACCCATTTTTCGACCACCTGCATATAGAATGTCTCCCGAAGCCATTAGGGCAGCAAGAGACATGGGTATAAAGCTTCTCTGCCTCTCGCCCGAGGAAATGTATAAACAAGTCTATCAAGGAGAAGAGGAGAAAAAGGATGATGTTGTGTATTCAACATGCGGTCCTCCCGTTTATCCTCTTCAGCTAGAAGAGAAGACAGAAATTGTCTACCATGCCTGTGAATGGGATAGAAATTACCTATCTGTTGAAAAAACTGAAGAGCTTGTTGATTTTTTGTCAAATGATATTGATGATATTGATTTTTGCTTTATAGAGGAGCTGCTTTAAGTTGGGAAGATCAGATCCACATGTTTTTTCTGAATATCTTAAGGTTATTCCTCAAAAACAGTATAAAAAGGTTGCATTTTTAGGGTTTCCAGGTTTCAATGATTTAACTTGTAGAATAGATGCAAAAACATCTGTATATTTTGATCCCATCATAGGGAACTGGGAAATAAATGATGGAGATTGGGATATTGGAAAAGACTACGATCTTATTATCTGTACGAGATGCCCTTACTTTGCTAAAGATCCCAAAGCGTTTTTTTCAAAGTGCTGTGAGGCTCTTTCGCCCGATGGCTATTTGTTTGTTGATTGGGGCTTGGGAGATCACTGGCGGTTTGAAAGTTTCAAGATCGGGTGGGTAAAGGACGGAGAGCATGAGTGGGCATATCACGAAGATAATTTTTTATGGTCATGTGTTTGGGATGATATTTTTTTAAATCATCCAGCCTTTAACATCTTTTCAGAAAGAGTTAAAAAGCTTGGATATGAAAATGTAAAAGAGGCAATATTCAAAGAGGTGCCAAGCGTTTTTGAGCTTAAAGAAATAAAAGAGAATGTTAATATTAGTGCTCATATTTTTACACTATGGGAAGATAAACCGCAGCTCTACATAGCGTTATTATGTAATTTAAGGAAAGACGTGCTATGATTAAACATTTTCAAAATGAAAAAATGGAGAACTACATGAAATTTGCAATTTGCATTCCTTCGATGCTTGATATTGAGATTATCTCTCAATCAGCTTTATCGATAAGAAAAAATATAATTGAGGCTAACCCGGAGGTAAGCTTTGTGCTTTTTACCAATGTTGACAACTTTCGACAGGAAGATTGTGAGGGCGATGCCGATGATATCATCTCTCTTTACTCTTCTCTTGAATCAGATAACTGTCAGGTTGATATAACCTATACCGGAGAGAGAAAAGGATATAACGGTGCTACAAAATATCTCTTAACAAGGTTTACTAATAGCGATTGTGAGCATTGTGTCTTCTATGATGATGACCACGAAATCTTAAATCCGATACCAATTGAAAAGATATATAAAATATTATCTGATGGAAACGTATATCACCTGGGAAACACTTATTCCAAATGTAGCAGTGAAAATCCTTTTGTTGTAAAAAAGATTAAAAATGATGATAAGGTGATTTTTGTAGAGAATAATAGAAATTTTTATACGTATCCCGGAACAATTTTTTCCAAATCTTTGGCACTAAACGTTCTTGCTGAGGCAGATTTTTTCAATACCAGTGATAATGCTGAGGACGTAATTGCAAAAACATCTGCCTTTAAAGAGAAAAATATTATTTCTATTTTTCATGAGAGGGATAAATTCGATATTGCTGAGCATGGAGACTTTAGAATTCCTCTTGATTGTCACTATAGTCTTGATTTAAGAAGGTATAGAAGAAAAACATGCTCAGATGTAGGAAATTACAATTGAACTTTCTAGTAAGCGAAATGACTTTTCTAAAATACTTTATCCCTATAATTGTCGAGGGAAATAAACGAGGCATTTCTTCAAAAGTTTTTATTAGATCGAATAACAAATATACAGATCCGTATAATGAATTAAATTTTCCTATTTTAAAAAAACACTCGGAAGATTTTAACTTTGAGATTCTAGACCTAGAGGATATTAAAAATTACTCAGGAGTCACATTTACTGTAGAGGGTGTTGACATCCACATGCTGGGCAAGAATCACAAAAAGATAGTTTTAACATACCAAACTGATTTCGTTGTTCTTTTTGATCGATATAAAAATGAGGCTGATCATATTATTTTTCCAAGTGAAAAATTTGCAACATATTATGAAAAACAATCTGATAAAAATTTGTATCTTGGCTCTCCAAAATATGATAATCTTCTAGAAAGAGAAGACATTTTAAAAAGATACGGTCTTTCTGAAAAAGAAAAATATGTGTTGCTTCCGTGGCCAAGAGTGAGAGATGAATCGAAAGTTGATCTTAATATGATTGTTCAAGCTCTTTCAAAAATGGGATTCTTCCTTTTAATAAAATGTAGAGGAAAAGAGCCCCACCTTCAGCTTAAAAAAGCAAAAATGTCAGGGCAGCTTTCTAAGACTAGAGCAGGATACTGGGAAGACGAGATGTGGTATCCTCACCCGTCGCTTGATCTAGTAAAGGTTGCTGATTTTGTTTTAAATTTTGATTCAACAATTATAAAAGAAACAGCCCTGCTTAGGAAGAATGTCATAAATTTTCACATAAAACCCTTTGATCCAATGTTAAGCTTTTTATATGAATATGACTATTGTTTAAATTTAGATCCTAAAATTTTATTTGACAATTTTTCCGAGAAAGTTTTAAGTTTTTACGATAAAAAGCACGATGAGGCATTTGATAGATCAATCAAAGATAATCTATTTGAGACGGGTAATTCCTCAAAAAAAATACTAGACTATTTTTCATCATGAAAATTATGATGCTAACAACTGATACAAAACATCATAGGTTTTTTATTAATGCGATAGAGAAAAATTTTAAAGATGTTTCAGTTATCTTTGAAACGAGAAGCTTAAAAAAAGACTATCCGACCGGGCCCTTTTTTGAAAAAGAGCAGGATGATTTTAATGAATTATTTTTTAAATCATGTTCAAGAGAGCTTAGTAATAAAGTCAGGAACAGCCTGTTGATTTGTAAAAGTGTAAATGGTCCAAAAGCAGCTAGCTTTTTAAAAGAAAAATCTCCAGATGTCTGTATATCTTTTGGAACAGGAAGAATAAAGCCGGACACGATAAAATTGGGAAGAATGGGAATTATCAATGTTCACAGGGGCATAATTGAAAAATATAGAGGATTGGACTCTGATATGTGGGCCATTATTAATAAAGATTTTTCTGAAATTGGAACAACGATACACTGGATAGATGAAAACCTTGATACGGGCCCAATAATCTCACAAGGAAAATATAAAATTCAAAAACATGATGAAATTTTTCACATTCAGTATCATACAACTCTAATTGGCTCTAGCCTGGTAATTGATGCTCTTGAAAAAATAAAAAAAGAAAAAGATCTAGAAGTGTATCATCAAAAAGAATTGGGAAAATATTACACTGCAATGTCTCTTTTTGATAAACATCAAGCACTTAAGCATTTTAATGAATATAGAGAGAGACTATAGTGAGCCCTGCTTATATACTCTTGTATCACGGTGTAACCGACGCTGAGTCTATTGGAATTGAAAATTTTTCAAGAAAGCACATGTGTGCAGAAGAGTTTGAAAAGCAAATGAAATTTTTAAGTGAAAATTGTGAAGTAACTTCTCTTAGAGAAATGTCTAACACACTTAGAGATAAAAAAGAATATCCAGAAAAATATGTCTCTGTTACCTTTGATGATACATTTAAAAATGTATATGATGTTGCATTTCCCATTTTAAAAAAATATAATATTCCTGCAACATTTTTCATAACCACAGGAATGATAGATACTAACAGAATGTTTTGGGTAGATGAGCTTGAAGAAATGATAAATTTTTCAAAATCTAAAAAAATTACAATTCAAATTCCAAGATCTACCACATTTTTTATTAGAAATAATAGAGAAAAAATATCTGCAATAAATGCAATAAAATTATTTTTAAAATCTTCACCACGCGATATAAGAAGTAAAACTTTAGAAGACGTAAAAAAGAAATCTGGATTTTTAAACGCAGCCAGGGCAAAGAATTACAAAAACCTCTCATCAGAAAATATACGTGAAATATCTGGCACAAACGGATATGAAATAGGAGGTCACACTGTTAGTCACGAAATACTTTCCTGTTTATCTGACGATGATCTAGATAGAGAAATATCAAATTGCATTTCTCATCTTTCAAGAATAACCGAAAAGAAAATAGACTTATTTTCATATCCAGAGGGGCAAAGCAATCATTTTAATAATAGGGTGATCGACAACCTTAAAAGGAGAGGAATAAAAATCTGTCCTACAGCAATTGACGGAGTCAATTATTCTAATACAGATTCTTTTCATTTAAAAAGAATGATGGTCGGTTTTATGAAAAGAGAGTTTCCTTTTAAGATGTAATTGTATGAATTCTTTATGTGTAATTTTAGCCCGAGGCGGCTCTAAAGGAATAAAAAATAAAAATTTAGCTAGTCTTTGTCAAAAACCGCTAATACAGCATACAATAGAAGCTGCAATAGAAAGCGCAGTATTTGATAGAGTCGTCGTAAGCACGGATGATAAAAGAATATCTGAAATATCAATTAGGGCTGGTGCAGAGGTACCTTTTGTGAGACCTCACTATCTTTCTGAAGATGATGTTTTATCTAAAGATGCTCTGATCCACGCTGTTGAGGAATGTGAGAAAATTTATAAATGTAAATTTGATATAATATCTGAATTACAATGTACTTCTCCGATGAGAAACCACGTTCACATCAAAGAGGCTTTTGAAATCATTTCAAATAAAAAAGAGATAGATAGCGTGATTTCTGTGAGGAAGCTAAATCATTTCCATCCTTTAAAAATTAAAAAAATTATTAATGGAAAGATAATTGATCTATGCGATCATTTTATAGAAAAACAAATCGGCCGTCGACAAGACTGTGAAATGTTTTATACTAGAAACGGAGCAATGTTTTTAATGACAAGAGAGTGTATTTTGGAAAAGGGAAACAGGGTCGGAGATATTTCTCTCCCTTACGTAATGGATGATATTAGTTCTATTAATATTGATAATATGATAGATCTTAGGCTTGCTGAGATTTTTATGGATGAAAGAAGTGCCTGATATAACTGTGGGAATATGCTGCTTTAAGCAAAAGAAATGGCTCCACCGGTGCTTAAGAAGCCTAAGTTCACAAACCCTATCTTTAGATAAGTTTGAAGTGATAGTAGTTAACGACGATCCAGAAACAGACATATCCGATATCTGCAATGCTATGTCTGAGACTTTAAACTTAAAGCTCGTCAACAATCAAAAAAATTTAGGATTGCCTGCCTCTTTAAACCACATACTTTCGATTGCAAAGGGCAGGCTTTTCGTGAGAGTAGACTCAGATGACTATGTTTCAAAACATTTTCTCTATATGCTTGGTTGTTTTCTAAATGCAAATGAAGATTACCAGGCAGTATATTGTGATTATTTAAAAGTAGATGACATTGGTAGAAAAATAGGAAAATTTTCTGCAGAATCAAATCCCATCGCGTGTGGTGTAATGTTCACTTATGAGTCACTATGTGAGCTTGGATTTTATAATGAGTCATTTAAAATGAGAGAGGGACACGATCTTTTCCAGAGATTTAATGAGAGATTCACTTCTT
>Ga0098039_1000734_pt1 | contig 13343 bp, 18 predicted proteins | sample 6_EtaG_FD_75047 | JGI IMG/M metagenome (GOLD analysis project Ga0098039, IMG submission 75047) | Marine viral communities from the Subarctic Pacific Ocean - 6_ETSP_OMZ_AT15160 metaG | ecosystem: Environmental > Aquatic > Marine > Oceanic | place: Pacific Ocean | collected 2015-01-08 | reverse complement strand
CCACAGGTGCCACAGGAACGGAAATCGGCTCGGTCGCGGCCTGGGCCTGGGCCTGCGCCCGCACCCGAATACACGGCACAATTCGCCCGCTGAACGGCGTAGTGCTGCCGAATAATTCAATTGACCTCCCCGTCCAGCCATCGGTTTCATTTCCAAACGCCACCGCAATCGTTGCGGCGTTAGTTTTGTTGAGCACTAGTCCCTTTTGTTTTCCCTCGAAATAGAGAACTGGCTTGTCCTCCGGATTACCCGATTCGGTGATGGATTCGATTTTCACATCGCTCATCACCACGCTGACCGATTGGCCCTCGCCAATATCCGCGGCACGCAGGTATTTGCTCGGGAATGCGCTATCAATGATCATCTGCTGCTCCTATGTTGCGGGCTATTTCACCCAGAATTTGTCATGCCCAGGTTGCACGGCGCAACCGTCAGGCACTTCGCCAGTGTTCGTGAAATGATCGTCCAGTGCTGATTTGTTGATCGACGTTGTCACTCGCTCCACGTTGCCGGGCAGGTTTCCGTTTTCCACCGCGGCAATGACCAGCGTGGCATCGTTTATGACGAGGCGGTCATTGAGCTTGCGAAATCCTGCCGTGCCCCAGGGCGTTCTGATTGATCTCGCCTTGCCGCCCTTCAGCATTCGCCGCACCGTTTCGCGTGTCTGGTCAGCGAACATCCAGTCCAGACTGGTCAATCGTCGCTGCGCCTCATTCATCATTGCCGTTTGTTGCGCCTTCAACCGCTCAATTTCAGCGGCGTATCGGGCGCGCAGTCTGATATATCGATGCGCCTGATTCACTGCGTCATCGGCTATCGGCGCGCCTGGATCGACCATCGCGAATTCCTCGCGAATCTCATCTACCAGATCGACTTCCAATTTTTCCTGTTTCGGCCCGTCAGCGGCGGCTGATTCTCTTTGATTCATTTAAGTCCTTTGTTTGTAAAAACTGACCGGCGGGAGAATTATCGAGTAAAAAACCGCCGGTCAGACCGTCCGCACATTGCGGTCGGATTATAAAGCCGTGCCACCGGCAGACGTTCGGAGCAGGGGATGCCGCCGTCTGCCGATGGGCACGGCATCGGTCAATCTCCTCCAGGCAATACGTCTGATTCGCGTATTGTTCGCTCGTAATCGCCGCCTGGACCGAGCCGAACCAATGCGGCACGCAGGGGGGGCATCGGAATAGGATCGAGCACGAACCCTAAATCGGCCTGGAATCGCCGATCCGAAAGGACCGATTCAATCACTGCATCCGACACAATTTCATCTGGATTTTGAGGCATTTTTCGGCCCTGTCAATAGAAAAAGACCGCGCGGGCGGTGGCACGGCGCGATCCGGTCAGGAGCTAAATGATTAAGGCTTGCGATGACTTCCATGTCCTTCACTCCATGAATTTCGGCTATTGTTCGGGCAAAATCAAGCGAAATCGGCCATTTTGGCAAATTTAGTGCATCTGGGCATGATTCCGCCTTTAATTTGCGCCCGCTTGCCATTGTTTACGGCGGTTTCGCTCGTTGCTCCCAGATGCTCGTACCGTCGCCAATTGCCCACAAATACCCGCTGCCCTCAGTGAATACATCGTTCGCATAATTTCTGTCCGAATTCCACCCCCAAACGATCGAGCCGCCGGAATTTGCGGCCTTTATGAAATTTGCTGTATTGCCTGCCCCCGACCACATCGTGAATTTGTTTGATGCAAAATAACTATAGTCGGCGTCCGCGGTCGCGCCCCAGGGCGTATCGCCCGTGCCCACCTCCCACAGGAATGGCGGACCTGGCGGAGATCCTGAATGAGCGCCCGTCCCGTTCGATTTGACCATCACGTCATCGCCAGCGCCGAACGTGGTATATATTTTGCCGTCATATACAGACAGTCCGATCACCTCGCTGATGGTCACATCGCCCGGCTTGATTTGGCCCCCCCAGTTCAAAGCGCCGCCATGCGTGAAACTCCAAGCGTTCGCCTGAACGCCGCCCGACCCGGTCCAGGTTGTACTTGTTTTTCCCCCTGCATAAACATTGCTGCCATCGCCGTGAATGCCATTGTTGTCGTTTCCCGAATCGAATGACCACGCCAATGCGGCACTGGTTTCATTATCTGTCAGCGCCCAGACCGATTTAGACGAGCTGCGAACACCCGCCACATAAACAATTCCATCGTGCCAGTAGATATCGTAGGTCGAATCGCCCGTGTCGTATCCCCACGCCACCGTTCCATCGGCATTGATACGCCAAACCGAGGCATTTGATCCGGTGCCCAGGGTGGACCGACTGCCCGACACAAACGCATTTCCCTCGTCGTCCACGAAAACTTTCGTCGCCGCATGACTGACGTTTGCACTGGCGACTAAAAATCCGTAATTATCCAGACGCCAGGCGCATCTATAATTGGATGGATCAGCCGTTCCATCGTTGCCGGTCCAGTCGCGATTCGATGGTCCGACCGCCCAGGTGACGCCAGAATGGTGCCCGATTCCTCGGTAAAATGTACTGGTCCCGTCAGTCAGGTAGATCCAGATAACATTGCCTGATGGATCTAATTTGAAAACAGTCGCGGCTGCGCCGCTCGGCGGTGCTGGCAGGCGAGTGTCGCGCTGGAAATGAGGCGATTCGACGAATGCGTTCTGCCTCGATTTAACGAAAATTATTGAGCGGGTCAGACCGATTCCGCCCGTCAGCGCCCATCGCGCGCCGCCTGGATTGAACCCGATTCCAGACGCGATGATATTTTTGATTGCCATTTCACGGCGTTTCCTTCGCCCAGGCGCGCCCTGCTACGTTCGTATCCTGCAACGAAACGCCGGACAGACTGGTCCCGCCTACTGGCGTAGAAACGAAAATAATGTCCAGCGGATGCACGATCTCATAGGGCGGCACGATCACCTGTGATTCGTTCGTGCTGTCCGCTGTGTTCGTGCTGGTCCGAGCCTGCACGTCGGTATAGGTGTATGAAAATGTGCCGTAGAGCAGCGAGAAAATTTGATTGTTGATTCCTGTTTTGCGCAGTTCTGGCGGTTTCGCAACCACGAGCGTTTCGGTGCCTAGCGTTGTGCCGTCCCACCTGTGGCATTTCAGCAAATCGTCATCCACAAAATGGACGCGCATCATTTCGATTGCCGATCCGCCGCTGCTCGGCGCGTCCATTTCGGAATCGGCATCCAGAATAATGCTGGTGCCAACTCGGCGAACGATCATGCCCTGGCCTGTCATCCGCTGCACGATGCCGCGACTGACCTCGTTCAGCCAGTCCGCCGGGATGCGGTTTCCTGACTTGAAATGGAAAGGATGTTGGCCGGTAGGCGTGCTCATTCCGCATCAACCCTTAATATCGCACAACAATTCGACGCTGCCGAGCACGGCAATCACTGCGGTGCCGGTCGCGCCGTCTTGTACGGCAACGGCGATCCGAACATCGAGAATGTCGCCGCTGACCAGACTGGTCGCAGTGAGCGCAAAATCCTTGTCGGCGAATACGAGACTGTTGATATCCTGGGCGCTGGTCGTGACCAGATCGGCGCTGATGCCCTCGGCTCGGTCTGATTCATACGCCGCAACGTCCACCGTTGCCGTAGTATCAGAAACCGTGGTTTTCATGCCAGCGTGGAATCGAATTTGGACCGATTCGCCGTTGTCGTATTCCGCAGGCAACGCCATGAGGCATCGCGCGTAGCGGGTCGCCGTCAATGTTTTCATATCACTAGTTTGAATGGTCGGGCTGGCGCTGGCGAACGTGCCGCCGATCAGTGCCAGGTCGTCATTCGCGGACGTGCCCGGCAGGTTCGTCTGCATCGCGTCCCAGACTCGCAGATCGACGAGATTGACCGGGTATGACATAAGGACATTTTGTTCGAGTTTGCTGCGTGCAATCGCTGCACTGCTGCTGACCTGCGCGTTTGCGATGGCACCCGCGGCAATGGACGCTACGCCTGTCGTTGCGGTGATGGCACCGTCCACCTGTAGGTCGGTAGGTATCAGAGTTGTCGCCATTTTTGGTCGCCTTTATTCCGGTTAGTTTCCGGCTGGAGTCCAGGGGAATTCAGCAGAAAAATCAACGGCATCGTAGTGAGAATAGGTAATGATACTGAAATCTATCTGTTCGCCCTGGGCCGGGTAATTCGTCCCCAGGTTACCGCTGCTGGTCGCGTCCGCAGGTATCGCGCGACTCTGAGGATCTTTATACGCGGCAGTCACCGACCAACCGTCCAGCGTGTCACTGGATCGCTGGAATTCAAATTCAAAATTGTATACGTCGGTCGTGTCTTTATTAAGGTGCTTCGGATCGCTGCCGTCCTTCGCCAGTTCCCAATCGCCTCGCGTGCATAGCCAGCGCCCCTTTGCTCCGTTTCGCCATTCGGCATTGTTGACTTTGCCGATGTAGCCAGAAACGAACTTGTCGGGATCTTTCACCGCCTTTGTCAGCGGCAGTACGACGTTGCCCTCCGGTGCCATCACCGTGACGTCGCCTTTTTGTTCTCCGGCAGGTGCCTGGTCGCCGGAATATTTAACGACAATCGGAACGCCGCTCGGATACACTCTAGTTCGTATCTGGCTCAAGGTGGTGCCGCCGCGAACGGGGCGCGAGACAGGTCGCTGCAACTCAAATTGAATTTCCACCCGCATCAGGTATTTGCCATTCGACTGCTTCTGCGCCGTTACTGTCCGGTCGATTACCTTGACATTCTCCGATCCTTCAAGAAAATCGCCGGGCTTCGGCATTCCCGGTTCGGCCAGTACATTCGTCCATAGCGGCGACGAATCATAATCCGGCACGGCCACTACCATACTCGCAGATACAATTTCGCCAGCGTGCTCGTTGATCGACGTTTCGACGAATAGCGTTCTAATATCAACAGATTCAGCCATTATCCGGCCCTCGACATTCCACCGCCAGCGATCAGTTCGCGTATGAAACGTAATTGCATAACCATTTCGCCTAGTTCCGGCGGGGATTCTTTTTTCCTGCCACCGCCTGCGGTCCCCAGTGCCAACCGACTGCGAATGACCTGGCTGAATTCACCGGGAGAAACGGCCTTGGCCGCGCTCGGCCCTTTTGTTGTTGGCGCTTTTATTCCACCGGCACTCCCGGCAACGGCAGCAACGGCGCGAGTAGCCACGCCCGCATTCTTCGCAGCGTCTGCGGCTATTTTCTTTGCCGCCTGTTCGCTTTCCTTCAGGTAATTCGCCACGCTTTTGCTGTTGCGCCCCTCTACGAATGCGTCATAAGAATCAGACGCCTTCGACCACGCCTTTGCCCGTTCGTTTCCCAAATCCTTCGCCTGAGTATCGATCATGTTCGCCATCGATCTGAGTTGATCCGGCCCCAACCCCATTTGATCGGCGACTGCCTTGAATCCTGGTATGATCGACATGAATTTCGATATTTTCGCTTTCAGCGTCAGCAGCAAAGAATAAATCTTTGTGATGCCCTGGCTGAACGCCAGCACGCCCGCCTGAAGCCCGAAAAATCCCGACTTGATCAGCGAAATCCAGTCCATCAACTTTGCGGCCAATCCGATTATTTTGGAAAATGCGCCGCCCACTTTCGCGCCGATGCCCCCCCCAGATTTCGCCATTGCCGTGAACTTGTCGGTTATCAGCGTCACGAACGGCGCGAGTTTGATCGCGATCACCTGCCAGACGCCAGTCATTGCCGCCGTCATTCGCGCAATTGCATCGTTCGCCATTTCCGCTTTCGCTGCGGTTTCGCGGCTGAATGTCAGACCGAGCGCGTCCGCCTCCTGTCCCAATTCCTCGATACCCTTGCGGCCTATGGACATGACGTTCATCAGTTTGAGGCCGGTCCTGCCGAAAATGCCATACGCCGCGTCGGCCTTGTCCGCCTGCGTTTCCATTTTGGAAAGTGCTTCCGATACCTGAATGAACGACTCAGCCGGGGATTGCTCGGACAACTTCGCCGCGTTCAGGCCCAGTAGATCCAGTGCGTCCTTCGCCTCGCCGGTGCCGCCTTTCGCCTCGCCGAGTCGCCTGACGAATTGCTCAAGCGACTTGTTGAGCGTTTCCTGCTCGACTCCCATAATATTCGCCGCGTGCTGAAATCGGCCAATGTCCTCGGTCGCGATGCCGAGCCTGTCAGACAGTTTCGCCGTGGCGTCCACGGTCTTGAGCGAGCCTTTCACCATCGCGGTAAGGCCAACCCCCGCGCCTATTCCAGCTAACGCAACGCCGAACCCGGCGAGTTTCTTGGCGCTCGCCCCGACTGATCCCTGGAATCCCCGCACCGTTTTCCCCGCGCCCTTCATTTTTCGCGTGAATGGCCCGGTGATGGCGTTTAGGATTACGTTGAGTTTTCCGACGTTTTTCTTAGCCATTAGAACTCTGTGTTCTTGCCCGAACCCGACTGAACGCCATCGCTGCTTGGCTGAATATCGCCTTTTGCGATTCCATCGATTGACGCGGACGATCCGGCTCGACAAAATTCGGCATAAAGTCCGCCGGTTTTGCCTTGCGCCCTTTTCCCGACCATACGTTCGCCGTCACTGCGGCGATTATTCCTGATCGCAGGTCGGCGCGTTCTTCGCCCCAGGGATCTAGGCGCCAGAACGCGATCCAGTCCGCCATTTCGCTGCTGCTCATTTTTCGCAGCATTTCGCCAACCGTCATTCCCAGGGCAATCGCCAGCCGGTGATAGAACATTCGCACCGGGTGGCGTTTCATTTTTCCACTGCGGCGTCGACCTCTTCCTCTCCGATTTTATTGAGCGCCCTGGCCGAATCAAATAAACGGTCCAGAACGATCCCGCTGCGAGTACCTAGCGCCGCGGCATCGCCGTCCTTGAAAATCCGCTTCCCATTTGAGTCGCAAATGACCCGAACCAGCATCCTGGCGCGAATATTCTCCAGGCTACGCCCGTCCCCGGTGCCCGCTACAGTAGTTTCAAAGGCGTCGCGATCCGCGGCGGTCATTGTCCGCAGATGGATCTCGCCCGACCATTCAGGAACTGCAACGGCGAGCACTTCCAGGTCTTCGCATCCTAAAATCTCGTCCTTGTTTAATGACATTTTTTCCTCGTTTTATGGCGTCGGTTTGAATGTCAGCGTTGTGCTGATCTTGTCGTCGATTCCGCCGCTTGTGCTCACTTCCGTTATCACTGCGGTAGCAATGGCGTCAGTCGTGCCGTCGAACCACGAGATCGCTAACGCCCCAGAAACCCCGACTGCTTCATTAGTTGTCGCAGGACCGCCCACGATCTCGATGGTCAGTTCTGGATCTTCGATCCCCGTGACATAAGTATGAATGGAATCCTCGGAGGAGGTCACATCAATCGCCTCGGCAGAATTGCCAAAATCCAAACTGAGCACATCCGCCACGGTATCGGCGGTGCTCGGCCACGTTAACGTCGTACCATTAAAAGCGTCATTTGGCATTTTTTGCCCCTTTCATTAATCAGCGAACCACACACTGTAATCCTGAGAAACTCTGTATATCGGTCTGCCCCTGCCGGTTTTCGGTTCGTCCATGTCATCGAATTCGCCCACCAGGAGCGTCGGAGCCAGTTGAGGGTCGCCCCCCGCATCACTGAATCCGTACAAACTGGTACGCACCTCACCAGCTACATTTTTTGCCGATGAATAAGTGCGCGCGAAAATGTCCACCTGGATCGTGGCGTTCGTCGTCTTGTTCGTATTTGCGCCGCTAGATACCGGGACCGCGTCGGTACTGATGCGGATCAGGGTGATATATGGAAAGGCAGTTCCCTCCGCGGCGTTGCCGAAAAAGATATTAGTGCTGACGAGCGCCGTCACCGCAGACGTTGCCGCCAGTTGGTCATAAATTGACTTTTCGACTTTCAGGCTCATTTGGCACGCGCCTTTTCCACTGCCTTGGCAATTCGCCTCGATACAAATCCCGCCATGCCGTTGAATACTGCCGTCCGCTTGCTGTCATACGCTCGGCGCAAAAACGCTTTGGGCGCCGCGGTCGATGTTCCGAATTCCACCAGGTGCCCGTAATTCGCCGGATTTCGAGGCTTGCCGTCGATAATCGTCCTGAACCCGGTTCGCGGCCCCAGGACAATTGATACATTCCCCGACTTGTACCTACGCGCAACTACACCGATTGATTTCGCCAGTAATCCAGTGACGCGAATCTGCCTGGCATTCGCCTTCGCGGCCTGGGTCATCGGTTTCATTGCATCGCGTGCCGCGCCTATCATTACCGTTTTGACCACGCTGCCCTTGAACTTTTTGAGCGACCGGAGCAATTCCTTCTCCCCCTGCAATGACATTTTCATGCCCGACGCTGCCATTCAAATTTCCTCCACCGCGGTGATCTCGGTCGTTTCGTTTCGTTCGTCAATATCGAGCACCGACAGAATTCGGAAATATCGCGAGTTGTAGACGATGCGGTCCTTGGGCCTGACGGTGCCGTGGTATCTGATCGTGATTTTGTGCGTGACGGCAGGATCTACCGCGTTCGCTTGCCATCGCTCCACGCCGCTGATAGGTCTTATATTAGCCCAGACCTCGCCGTTCCCGAGCGTGGCCCAGGTTTCGGTCACGTCACCATAATCAGTATCTCTACTGACGGTCGGCGTTTCGATTCGCGATTTGTGTCGCAGTTTTCCCGATTGCATTTCACACCACCTGTACAACTCGGTCCAGCCATAGCAATCGATCCAGGGTCGGCACCTGTTTGACCACTCCGCTCGTCACTATTGTCTCGCGCTGCTCATACATTTCGCCGACCAGCAACAGGATGGATTTCTTGAACGTCGCCGGTACGTCAGCCTCGGTTCCGTAACCAGCTACGAACGTCACGGTTACGGCGTTCGGCACGTCCCGCGTTGTCGGCCAGGTCTGGTCATACGCCAGGGTTATTCGCCCCTCCTGCAAATCGTCAGTGAGCACGGTGTAAACACTGGCGGCCAGGGTCTGGGTCGCGCCGTCTGTGTCGATATATTGGACCGACGTGACAGAGTCCAGCGGCGGACGCGGCAGGCGGATTTCAGTCGGGAAGGTATCCAAGGTGAAAACGTAGGTGGCGTCCACCAACTGCCGAGTGGTCGCGCCCTCAACGTAGCTACGCGCCGCCGCGTTCAGCAGCATCATGTAGCTTTCCTCGGATTCGTCAGTAACGCGCCGGTCGGTCCTGATCTGCTCAAGGCTGACCGGCTCATGCGTCGGTGGAACGCTCATGGTCAGGCCCATCGTCAGCCTCCCAGTTTTGCCGTCAGGTAAATCAATAACGCCAGGGTGGCGATTCGGTAAACGGTCACGGTATTTTCGGCGGTGAAGAATTTAGGCATTTTTATACCCTTTCGGTTTGCATCTTGGGGCGTCCGCGCCCTCGTTTTGTTTTCCCCTGCCGGTGCCGCGGCAGGACGCCTCTTTCCTCCGATTTATTGTTGGCGGCGTTTTCCGTATTGTCAGGGTCGTGCAGATCGCCCTCAATGACTCCGATCTGTCCCCCCTTATGCGTTTTCTTTTCCAGCCAGCGCGCCTGATCCTCGCTGACTGAGATCAAATCGCCGCGCGAATGCTTCAGCCATTGCCGCACTAGCCGAACTCGTTTCATCATCTGCGTTTCCTTTCGACGGGCATGTCATTTTCGGCCCGAAATTGTCGCATGTATGTGCTGCGCGTTTCCATATTCTCATCGAACCAGAGCACCTTTTCCTCCAGGTGCCCGATCCTCACTTCGGGGTGCATGAACACGTTGAATTTATGTTGGCGGAACAGGTGCCAGAACCAAATGTCCGAATCCAGGCGACCGTGATTGTCGTCGGGAATATTCGCCCATCGCCGCAACTCCTGCAATCGGTCCTGCACTGCGTCGTCGCGTTTCTCGTCGTCGTAGCCGCCGGACGAATTCGGAATCGCCATGAACCAGGGCTGCGGCATCTGCCGCAGGCACTCGACCCGGATGAGCGTCAGGCCGAAATGTGCCGTCGTGACTTGCACCGGATCGTGGCCCATTTCAATTCTGGTTTTCCCCTCCACCGTCGCCAGCGGCGTATCGCCCTCGCGGCGTGCCTGCATTGCCGCCAGCGCGTGGATATCGGGATTATGCGCGAAGGTCTGAAGCATTTGATCTAGGTGCGTTTTGGTAAAAACGCTGTCATAGTCAATCGTGAGAATCCAGTCCAGATTGTCCTCGACCGCATGCTCGAAAAGGTTCTGAAGGCACTGGCCCCAAAATGCGCCGGTCGCACGACGCAGCGGAATCTTGAATGCCATCAGTGCGTCGAACGTGCAACCCCAGTGCGTGTTCCATCCAAGCCTGGGAATGCTCATAAACGCCGCGACCTTCATGTCCTGCTGAACGTTTTTCGGTCGCTCTGACTCTGCCAACTTCCGGCCCTCAAGATTCAGCGAACACGGATGGCTTGCCGTGTCGGTATTATCGCTTGTCCAGGTTTGAATTTCGCCCAACCCCGTTTGCGTCATCAGTTCCGACAGGCTTTCCTGCGTCCAGACAGATTTGTGTACATCGTTGCCGTCTGTCTGTCCGCCCATCAGGTAATACGCCCATCGGTCATCGCCCCTTTTCCGCAACTCGTTTATTCGATCCATATTCGGGACCGACAGACGAATGCGCCCGCCCGCCTTGAGTCGATCCACCCAGTGACTGAGAACCTGTGCCGCGGATGGATCGTCAGTTCGGTCGGAAAATGGAAAATGCTCGAGCAAATGACTGGCGCGAATTTCGTCCACCGTGCCGGTCCCGTACTCCTGGGGCAGCGGGAACGCCTCGGTGCCCATTCGCCTATCGATGGGCGTCCAACCTGCGATCCGAGTCGGACCTGCACCGATATTCAGCCGGACAGGATCGCCCGCCGTTTGGTTCTCTTCGCTGACCGTTGCCGATTCCTGATTCATTTAGGTTTCGCCTCGTTCGCAACGTAGATAGCGTTGCAATGTGTTTGACCAACTCGCGTGTAATACTTGGCATACGCCAGGCGATCAATTTCGTGGATTCCCGCCTGCCCTGGTTTGCCTGGTTCGGGCACCGTGCCCGGTCCACCCGTGGCAATCTCCACGATCATCACCCGCGGTCGGTACTCGATCATTCCGCTCCAGCAGTACCAATCTTGGCCGTCGATATCCAGACTGCCAAAATCCATATCGCGCGGCGCGCCGTGCTCGGCCAGGATGCGATCCAGATCGTACTGCTCGATTTTGCACTGGACCGCTCGTTCGTTTTCCCGGCAACTCGATTTAAGTTTTTGAAAACTGCCCTCGCTTGCCTCGATCAAAACGGCGTCCCATCCCTGGTCGCGCCAGTATTTAGTGTTCGACAATGTTTCGCCGTCACTTGCGCCCACCTCGAAACACCAGCGATTCTTCACGCCGATCCACGCCAGGGCATGTTCGACAAATCCCTCCTCGCCGAACTGCGAGTGGCCCAACTTCTTCGCGTCGAATTGCGGATCGCGAACCTCAATCATTTTCGATTCCTAAAACCCGCGCCGGAGTTTCCACCGACGCAGGCCACAAACAACAAGCGCAGCAACTCAGCCAATCACAGCAACGTCAGCCATGTCGGCAGTACTTGTGGGCGGATTGCCTTGTCTCGTCAACTGCCCGACAACGTGACATTCAATATCATCGTTCGTCGTCGTCGCGGTCGTCAGCGATACCCGCAGGTATCGTTTCCGGCCCAACATGTTGACGTGGTAAACGCCACAAATCGCGCCCGTGAGATCCCAGTCCGACTTCTCGAAATTGGAATCGAACGTCGCGAAATTCGTCACCACGGTATCGTCGGATTCAAGCAGTGAAACAGTGGGCGAAACAGCATTCGTGTTGACCTCGGCAGCGAACGAAAACACCAAGCTTGCATAAGAGCCGCCGAATGTGTCAAGGTTCGCCGTCTGGGTCGCGCTGTTCGTCATGTCGCCCGTTACGAGAACCGAATAGGTTCCCAATTGAGCATTAACAGACATTGGTCATTCCTTTCATTTATTTAACGAATCACAATCCATCACCCGTCAGCCGCCAATTAGTCGCCCATCAGACCGGCAATTGCGGCGGTCGCCGTGGCGCTTCCACGGTCGTGATAGACGATATCGATCCGCTCGGTCACCTGGATGCCAACCTCGTCCGTATCAGCGTAGCGTTCGTTGAGCACCTTGACGCTCAGGACGCGACGATCACCGAATACGCAGGCTTGCTCCATGTTTCCGATGATCACCATGACCGCTTCGGACAGGTCATCGGCAGGATTGTTATTCAGTTTGTTCGTTATCACGACGGGATAGCCGGAATAGGCCGAAACCAATCCGCCCTGGATGGAGATCACATTGGTGCCGCCACCGGCTTGGCCCAGGCGCTCAAACATATTCGCTCGGCCTGCCTGCGACACATACCAGCGGACGCCCTCGCTCTGATGGGCATAAGGCGCCAGGGATGCGGACACGCCTGACAGATCGGTCGTGGTAACCTCGCCGTAGGTATCGACAGCTGCCGCCGCGGTGTAAACCGTGGCGAACCCTTCGTTCGCGTCCATGAAGCCTTTCACGCCGACGATTCCACCATAGGTGGAGGTGCCGTCGCCGTTGATCCAGGCGTCGTCTTCGGCCTCAGAAAATCGGATCGCCGCATCAGACGCAATGAAATCAGCGAGATTGATCACGCTGTCCTCAAGCAACTCGGTGCTGATCCGGCTCAGGCTCGCCAATTTTTTAGCCGTGAGACTTACCTGATTCCAGGCAATATCAGACGCCGTGATTGTGCTCGCCTCGCCGATCCAGTTCGCCGTCACGCCACTATCGCTCGCCTGTTTCGGCAGGTTCACAACGTCGCTGGACATGTTGACCACCTGGCACTCGTTTCGTGCCACGCCCCACCGCGACTGGTTGCTGATGATCGTATCGGCCAGAACGTCGGGAACGAGGTAGCCGCCGCTCGTATTCGTTCCCTCAGTGGCAACTCGATATTCGACGCCGTTCGTCCGGCACCAATCGCGTGCCTCTTCGTGACCGGCAACCGCCCGCAGCCACATGCCGCTTAGATGGGCGCGCTGCTGATCCGCTTCCCTGGTCACGCCGTCGCCAGATCGAAACGAACGCAACTGCCGAACTGGCGATGCCACTCGCATCGTCTGGTCGGCGGTTTCCGGGGCGCGACCCGGCTCGGATCGCGTCTGTGCTGCTGCCGGTGCCGCAGGCTCGGTGAGTGTCGCCTGTGCCTCCGCTAATCGGGCATTCCGATTCTCGACGGCCTCAGTCGCCTCTACCTGCTGCATCAGCTTTTCCGCGCCGTCCAGGTGCTCGTCGATTTGCCGCTGTTCGTCAGCGGTCAGATCGCGACCATCCGCAACGGCCAGATCCTGTACGGCCTGCGCAGCGTCGATTTCCTCGCCGCGCTTGGCTCTAAT
>Ga0098039_1000733_pt1 | contig 13344 bp, 14 predicted proteins | sample 6_EtaG_FD_75047 | JGI IMG/M metagenome (GOLD analysis project Ga0098039, IMG submission 75047) | Marine viral communities from the Subarctic Pacific Ocean - 6_ETSP_OMZ_AT15160 metaG | ecosystem: Environmental > Aquatic > Marine > Oceanic | place: Pacific Ocean | collected 2015-01-08 | reverse complement strand
TTGTTTCACCAGACCGTCCCAAGCGCCCGAGAAGGCGGACGCGATCCCCGCCCAGAGGCCACCGAAGAACGCCCCGATCGGTCGCCACCTCTCCGCGATCCACGCGCCAGCGCTCGCCAGCCAGTCGATCACCGGACGCAGGAGGGTCATGGCCTGCCGTCGCAGCAGCACGAAGACCCCGACGACGAACTCGAGCGCAGCGCCGAAGAAGTCGCGCACCGCGTTCCATACCCCGCCGAACGCCTCGCCGATCCACGCGGCCGCGGAGCTCGCCGCGTCGGCGACCCACTCCCAGGCCGCCACGAGCAGGGTGACGACGCCTACGATCAGAGCCGGGATCGCGACGATGACCGCGACGAACGCCGCCATCGTCAGCAGGAGAAGTGTGCCCACGATCGCAACCGCGATGCCGATGCGGCGAGCCCAGACTTCGATCGTGGGCATGTTCGCGGTGAGGAACTGGATCACGTCCTCGATGCCGCTCGAGATGACGCCCTGGTTCGCCCGGACCCACTCGGTAACGGCCTGAATCACGCCCCGGATCGGCCCTCGAATCAACGCCCAGATCTGGAGTGAGAAGCCCTCGATTGCCGAGTTCATCGACGCGAGGTCGCCCCCCGCCGTGTCGCGCATCGTCGCCGCCATGTCGGCCGAGGCTCCCTCGGCCTGCTCGAGCGAGGTTCGGTAGTCGTTCAGGCGCTGGGCGCCGCTCTGGAGCAGGATGTTGACCGCGTTGACCGACCGAGCGCCGAAGACGTCGCCGAGGATGCGCCCGCGCTCCGCGGTGCCCATGCCCGACAGCCTCTGCTCGAACTGGCCCATGATGTCGATGATGTCCCGGAAGTTGCCCTGGTCATCGACCATCTGGATCCCCAGTCGACGGATGTGACGTCGAGCCGCGGCCGCGGGATTCTGAAGGCGCAGGAAGACGTTCCGGAGCGCGGTTCCCGCCTCGGCGCCCTTCACGCCTGCGTTGCCGAGCTCGCCGAGCATCGCGCTGAACGTCTCGATCGAGGCGCCGGAGGAGTGCGCCACCGCCCCGCCTGTCCGTATCGCTTCGAACATCTGCTCGACCGTCGTGTTGGCCGACGTCGAGGTTCGCGCGAGCACGTCGTTCACCCGGGCGAGGTTCGTTCCGAGCTGCGCCGTGTCTCGCGTCATCAGACCGAAGGCGCCGAGCGTGTCGGACGCGATGTCGGTCGCCTCGGCGAGCTCCATCTGCGAGGCGGTCGCGAGGTCGACGACGCCGGGCAGAGCCGCGATCGCCTGCTCGGAGTTGAAGCCGGCCATGGCGAGGAAGTCGAGCGCCTGCGCAGCCTGAGTGGCCGTGAACTCGGTGGCGCTCCCCACGCGCTGGGCCGCCTCCTCGAGCTCGGCGAAGGCTTCGCTTCCTCGACGGAGCTCTCCTGGGAACTTCGCGGCCGCCGCAGTGATCGCCGTGTCGAAGTCCATCCCGGTCTCGATCACCCGTCGCAGGCCGGCCGCCACGGCGGCGGTTGCGGCCAGCACGGCGGCCGCGACACCGAGGTAGACGCTCCGGATGCGGTCGCCCCACCGGCCGAGGTCGCGAAAACCACCGCGGACCTCACCGACGAAACGCCCCACCCGCCCCTGCATACGGCGAATGGGGCGCGTCATTCGGTCGACCACGCGGAAGACCGCGTCGACGGAGAAGCTGGTGGCCACGGCTACCTGCGGGGTTAGGGGAGGCGCGGGCGCTTGGGTCCCGCGCCGGGACGTGAGTGCTTCTTGAGCTCGGGGCGGAGGGCCTCGTAGAAGAAGCGGATCTCGCTCAGGGTGAGCGTGCGGGGGTCGGGCAGCCCGGCGTAGTCGCGAGCGACCTGGAGGAGCATCTCGCGGTAGACGACAGCGATTCGGTGGCTCGCGCGGCCCGTCTCTCGATCAGCGGGCAGCCGCTCGTCCTCGCCGTGCCTGACGAGGAGCGTGCGAGCTACCCCTGCATCAAAAAAATCACGATCGCAGTGCAGACCTTGAGGTCGCGCTTCGGCATCTTCGCGAACCGAGCCGCGGGACTCTTCGTGACCGCAGCCATGAGGAGGTGGAGCTTGCGCTGGTTCTCGTTGCGCTTGCCCTTGTCCATCTCCATCAGGGCCGCCCCGTTCGGCTCCCGGAACGTCAGAGGACCGCCGCTCGAGGGCTGGAACACGGGCTGCCCGCGTTCGTCGACGGAGAGACGCCCCTCGCGGACCGCGTTGAGGAAGAAGCGCTTCTGTTGCTCGAAGGCCTCCCGGTCCTCCTCGCTCATGTTCTGCGGGTCGAGGTCGAGGTCCATCGCGTCGACGAAGCGACCGAACTCCTCCTCGGCGACCTCGAGCGCCACGCGCTCCTCGGTCGCCTCGCTTGCGTCGACCTCCTCGATGTCGTTCTCGGCGGCGACGTCGATCACTGCTGCTCCATCGAGCCCGGGCCCGACAGCGAGATGCCCGCGGTCGCGTTCTGCGAGCTGGCCTGGATCTCACCGGTGATGGTCCCGCGCCCCGAGTAGGTGAGTCCGGAAGCGAAGGTGATCGAGACCGGCACGTAGTCGCGCCCGTCGGCGATCTCCTGAAGGAACTCCTGGTCGCCGCGCGCGTCGTCGACCTCGACGACTACGCCGTCCAGCGACCAAGGGACGCGCGTCTTCACGATCCGCGCGGTCCCGTCGCCGTTCGCCTGGACCTCGTTCTCGAAGCCGCCGAGCTTTCGGTTCGCCTCCGCGTCGGAGGCAACCGGGAAGATGCGCCCGTCGATGCCGAGCGACTCGATCGATCCGCCTACTGCCGTCATGGGCTGGCCCTCCTACTCAGGCCGCGGCCGCGCTGCCGAAGAAGAAACCGAACTGCAGCGCGACGTCGATGATGTTGGTGTTGCCCGAGAGCTGGACCGGCACGGTCAGGTTCAGCCGCTTCGGGTTGCCGGGGTCGATGACCGCGACGGTGTTCTTCTTCGCGGTCTTCGCGTCGCTGATGATCGCGTTGAGCGCGAGGGAGTCGAGCTTGTCCCCGACCGCCGCCTTTGCGCTCAGCGGCTTCCGCGCGAGCGGGTTGACCGTCGGCTGGTCGTCGGGGATCAGGGGCGCCCCGTCCCACTCCTCGCGGTTGAAGATCAGGTCGATGTTGAAGATGACGTTCTGCAGCTTCACGAGGTCGACCACGTGCCGGTACGCCGGCAGCGGGTCGCCTTCGGGGCGGTAGAACGTCACGACGTCGCCGATGTTGACGACGCGATCCTTGACGACGATCGTCGAGCTCCCCGCCTTCACCGCCTGGTCCCGCTGCGGGTAGTCCCACTGCACCGAGTCGTCCCCGGGGGTGAGCCCGGTCGCGCGCTGAGAGCCGTAGTCGGTCGGCGGGTTGTTGTTCGCGACCTTGGCGATGCGCGCGAGCTGCCGCGCCGCCACGACGAAGGGCAAGTCCCTCGATCCCGGCGCCACGAGCTGCGCGTTGACTCTGTCCTCCCGCCGCGTCGACGAGACCGCCGTCGCGATCCCCACGGCGCTCTCGGTCACGCCCGTGAAGAAGACGAGCGGCTTGCGAACCAGAGCGCCCCAGCGTCCTTCTCCGAAGGCCTGGAGCGTGTCGAGGGCGGTCGTGTCCGTGATCTCGAGGGCGTTGAGCCCCAGGCTCTCCCAGACGTTGCCGATCAAGTCGAGGGCAGACTGCACGTCGGGATTCGCGAGCCCACCGGTGGGCTGGGTGACGGTGTAGGTGACGCCGTAGTCCTCGCCCTCCACCTCGACGTAGAGCGCGTTGCCGCTCGCACCCTTCCACTTCGCCGTGAGGTTCACCGCGGTGGCCGGGACAGCGATCACGAACGCGTCCCCCTCCGCGAAGTCGGTCACCCCGTCGTTGATGGTGAACGCGAGCCCGCCTTCGTCGACGGCGAGCGTGCCACCGCTCAGAGCGAGCCCGGACGCGACGACATCGCCAGACGGGTCGCGCAGGCTGAACGTCCCTCCGTCCACCGCGACCGCGGTGCACTCGAGCGTATAGTCGCCCGGAACGGGCGACCCGCTCACCGACAGCCCGGTGACGGTGCCGTCCCCGGTGTTGCCTGCGTCCGGGGTCGCCGTGAGCGCACCGTACGCGTAGGTCACCTTGACCGGCATCTCGAGCACCGCGGCGACAGCCTGACCCACCGCCGCACAGACGTCGGTGACGGTGGCCCCCACGGGGATCACGAAGATCTCCGAGAGGATATTGTTGACCTTCACGCGGTACGCGGCCTGCCTCGACTGACTGCCCGTCGGGGTGATCGCACCGGCCGCGGCGACGCCGGCGGCGTGGTCGCTGAGCGGGAGCACCGTCACCGGGATGGTTCCGACGCCATCGCCGTTGAGCGGAAAGAGCTCGCGGAGAGACAGGTGGATCGGGCTGCCCGGCCCATAGACCATTCCGCCCTCCTGAGCGCTCGTCACCTGGCGCTTCGCCGACGAGTACACCGCGTCGCTCGCGCCCTGGGCGAGCACGACGATGCGCTGCGGAAGGAACAGCACGCCGCCCGCGCGTCGGTCCTGGAAGCTGGTCTCGATGCCGAGCACACGCGCTACGGCTGATGCGTCTACGCCCATTTCGTCTCCTCAGGGGACGCCGTACTGGTAGTCGGCGTTGATCAGGATCTGTCCGTTGTCGCTCCGCGTGACGGTGGCGGAGACCAGGTCGAGCTCGTCGCCCGCGACCTGCGGGGCGAACTCGTTGAAGTCGACCTCGAGTGCGATGCGGGCCGCGACGACCTGCTGCACGGTTCGCTCCTCGAGCGGTGGGTTGAACATCGTGATGGACTGCACCCACCGCCTCCAGACGGTCCCGCGAAGTCCGAGGTACGTGTAGACCCCCGCCATCAAGATGTTCCGCACGAGCCGCACCGCTCGCTGCGCTTCCTCGGCGGCCTGGCGGTCACCGGGCACATGACCCGCGCCGCCATCCGACGCGGTGATGCCGTAGCCGTAGCAGTCCAGGTGGTAGACCGCGGTCGACTTCTGGCGCTCCACGGCGTTCGACGCGCCTCGATCGAAGTTCTGGTTGTCGTAGCTGACGTTGACGAGCGGCGGCGACACCGCAGGCGAGTCGATGAACTCGGCCCAGGGGTGAGCGCGCTCGACGAAGACGCTGAGCTCCCAATCGGCGGGATCCCGAGCGGCCGCGCTCGCGAGGAGTTGCTGCTGTGCACTCTCCACCGCGAGGAGCGCGGCGATCTCGTCTCGCAGGATCTCGAAGTTGTCCCGCTTGTCGATGAGCTGGGTGATTTGCGCCGGCACGTAGCCTCACGGGGACGGGCGATACGCCTGGAGAAGGCAGGTCACGACGCCGATCGCGCGGTCGGGCATCGCCTCCGCCACAGCGTAGGTGTGGAGAACGCCCTCGATGTCGGCGACCTGCACGACCCAAGGGCGCGAGGCCCGGTCCGCGATGTGTCGGGGGAGCTCGACCCCCGCGGCGGTGAAGCGCGCGATCGGGAGCGCCACCGAGGCGCGGCGGCCGGTCACGGCCTGACCCGTCTCCGGATCGAGAGTCTGCCCGATGTCGGACGCGTACCCCTTGAGCTCGAGCTCGACGCCCAGGGGTGTGGTGACGGTGATGTCGCAGGCGAATCCGCCGACGTCGTCCTCGAGGAACGAGAGCGCGTCGGCGGCCGCCTGGTCTCGCAGGCTCACGCCTTGACGAGGACGCCGGCGTCCACGAGCTCGTCGAGGCGCGAGACGCCCGCGGCGAAGTCTCGGGCGCTGACCTCGTCACCCGGGCCGAGGATGCCTCGGCGCGAGCTGACGGACTTGCCCTTGGCGACGGTGAAGGGGGCCTGAGCCTTGCCCTTCGGGTCGTTCTTGGTCGAGGGCTTCTCGCCCTCCTGCGGCGCCTGCTCCTTGGCCGGCGGCTTGGGCTCGTCGTCGACCTCGTCGACGTTCGAGCTGCTCGAGGGCTCGCTCGATCGGACCGCGCCGCCCGACACCGCGGCGCCTCCGGACGCCTTGCTGCTGTTGCTGTTCTTCGCCATGAGGCCGCTCCCGGATCAGGTGGTGGTGTCGAGGCACCCGAAGGTGTCGATCGCCGTGGGGATGGTGAGCGGGCGCGTGCCCGCGGAGACGTTCAGGACCTCGCCGTCGGGCGAGAACCAGCTGTTCGTCGTCAGGTCGAGCCCGAGGCCACCGTCGCTCATGCGCGGCGGCAGGAAGGGCAGCGCGCGGGTCTCGGGTCCTCGGATCATCGGGATCGCGCCGTAGGTCAGGTCGAGGCGACCGTTCTCCGACAGCATGATCACGTTGTCCGTGCCGACGTAGGGGGTCAGCACGCCGGTCTGAGGGTGCTTGTAGAACCCGTCGTAGGTCCACATCTCGAACCGGTAGTGACCGATCCAGACCCAGCCCTGGAAGGTGGCGCCCTGCCCCCGGGTCTCGGGGGCGATGGAGCCCACCGTCATGTTCCGAGAGTCGAGTCGGGCCTGGACCGCGCTGTCCGCCAGGAAGCGACGAAGCGCCGTCTGCCCGAAGACCAGCCGGCGCGGCTGGGACTTGCCGTCGCGCCGGACGACGTCGGCGAGGTTCTCGAGGTCGAGCAGCTTGTCGCTCGCCCCGGCCCAGGTGGCGGCGGCCGTCGGGAAGTGGGTCGCGCTCGGCTGGAAGTCGAGCGTGTAGACGGCGACGCCGTCTTCGTTGATGAGGGTGAGCTCGCCGGTCTGCAGGACCTGCGAGGCCTGCAGCTCGATGGCCCGCCGGATCTTCTTCTCGAGCTTCCGGAACAGGCGGAACGCCTCCTCGGTCGCGTTGGCCAGGAAGTTGGGGTCCTGGAAGGGGTTCTGCCCCGGCCGGCGCTTCATGAGGTTGAACGCCGTGATGACGCCCTCCTCCTTGAAGATCGGGGGGGTGAAGCCCTTGTTGGTGTACTGCCCGATCTCGTTCTTCCGGCCACCCGCCTTCAGGTCGGTGACCACGATCGCCACCTCGGGATCGTCCCGCTCGATGTCGATCTCCACCATCTCGGTGGTGTGGAAGTTCTGCGGCGGGCTCTGGAAGAAGCCCGACAGGAACATGGGCGCGGCGGCGTCGTCCATGTACGCCGAGATCATCCGCTTCGTCGTTGCGTCGCTCATGGCGGTCCTTTCAGTCCTGCGTGTCCAGCTGCGACAGCTGGCTGACGCTCACCGGGGTGATGCCGTAGCTGCGCAGCTGGTCCTTGATGGCCGCCGTCACGGTCGCGCCGTCGTCGACGACGAGCCGGTCCGCGTTGACGCGCCCGAAGATGAGAGCCCGGATGGCCACGTCGCCGGCGCCGGTGGCCGTGACGGGGTAGGTGAGGACCGCCTTGGCGATCTCGTGGTCGACGCCCCCGATGTCGTCGGGGTCGAACGGCACGAGCTTCCCCGTCCCGCTGTCGCGGGCGAGGATGGTGCCCTCCGCGAGAGTGTCGGCCCCGGCGAAGGTGAGCAGCTCGTCGCTGAACTCGCCGTCGCCGGTCAGGACCGTGCCGTTGTCGATGTTCGTGATCGTCATCGGCATCGCTCAGCCCTCCGCCTTCTTGCCGCGCCGCGCCTCGATGATGTCGATCACCTGGGCGCCGAGGTCGGGCTGCTCTTCCGGGGCCGGCTTGGCCCCGGACGCGGCGGCGCCGGCCTGGTCGGTCTCGGTCTGCCGCGCGGTCTGCTCGGCCCGGTTCATGCCCGCCGCCAGGTAGGTCGCGGTGAGCGTCTGGGTCATGCCGTCGCCCGCCCGGATGGCGCCGAAGGCGGTCTTGAGGTCGCCCGACTGCTCGCCCATCGTGAGGTGGGCGCAGACGCGGTCGCGCTCCTGCGTCACGCCCTCCTGCACGGCCGCCTCGAAGAGGTCGGGGTGCTGGGAGCGGAGCGTCCTGAGGTCCAGCTTTTCCATGGAATTCTTCTCCTGTCTCGGCTCGGAAGGCGCCGAGGGGCCTTCGCGTCGGTTCGGTCGCTCGCCACCGGCGGGCGCGTCGTCGTGCGGCGGCGGGTTTGCCGCGCGCGTGGTCTCGTTGGGCGGCGTGGCGAGCTCTGCGCGCGCCCGCTCTACCGCCGCGTGGAAGTCCCGCGGAACGGTGAGGCCGGAGAGGTCGAGCGCCGCGAGGGCGCGCGCCTTCGTCGTTCCCTGAGACCCGCTCTTGATCACGTCCGCGAAGCCGTTCGCCTTCGCCTCCTCCGGCGTCATCCAGGTCTCGGCCGCCATCATCTCGAGCAGGCGCTCGTGGGCGAGTCCGGTGCGGGCGGCGTAGATGTCGGCCATCTGCCCGCGCACCTTGTCGAGGAGGTCCGCGGTCGAACGGAGGTCGTCGGCCTCCCCGAGGCTCAGTGCCCAGGGGTTGTGGATCATCACCATCGCGCCCGGCGCGATGCGAATCTCGTCGGCCGCCATGAGGATCACGGAGGCGATGCTCGCCGCGAGAGCATCGACGTCGGCCACCACGTTGGCCGGGTGGTCGCGGAGGAGGTTGTAGATCGCGGTGCCCTCGAAGACGTCGCCGCCGCGGGAGTTCACGCGCAGCTTGATCGTCTTCGCGTTGGCGTTGCTCTTCAGCGCGCGACGGACGCCCTTGGCGGTGACGCCGTCGCTCCACCATGAGCCGCCCACGACGTCGTAGACGTCGAGCTCGAGGGTGTCGGTTCCTTCGCCGCGAACCGCGAAGATCTGCCTGGATTGGGTCATGAATTCCTCGTCCCGACGACGCCCGGGAGCCGCACCACAGCCGCCGCCGCGGGCTCGTCATCGGTGGGGTCGAGCTCGGGCGCGTTCACCGGCTCCGGGTTGCTGAGCAGGGGAGCCAGGGGCGCGAGCGCGGTGATCAGCTGCTCGTTCTCGATGCGCAGCCGCTTGGCGACCTTCGAGAACTTCATCCCCGTGAGCTCGCGGCTGGCCCGGTCCCTCGTGATCAGTCCGTCGCCGAGCAGCTCCTTGTAGCCACGCACCAGCTTCGACAGGTCCACGGCGGGCTTGATCTGGCCCGCCCACTCCGACGCGATCCACGCGCCGTAGGTGTCGAACTGGGCGGGGTCGCGGCGCGCCTCGATGAGGCCTGGCGCGTCGACGCGTCCGGCGAGCGCCTCGGAGAGCAGCCACTCCTCGTACACGGGTGCGCAGAAGTCCTCGCCGAAGTCCGTGCGGACTCGGTTGAGGAACATCTTGAACTCGTTGATCGCGGCCTGGCTCGCCGAGTAGTTGTTCGAGAACGCGAGCCGCAGGATCTCGGGGGGTGCCTCGAGCGCCCACGCGACGCCCTGCACGATGGCTTCCTCGAAGTCTCCGAACTTCTCGTCGGTGCCCTGAGACCCGAACGACTTCGGCTCCTCGCCCTCCTGGAGCTCGTCGATGACGAATCCGGGGATCTGGTCGGCGCTGTTGAAGCTGCGCGTCTCCCCCGTGGCCGCGTCGTGCGCCAGCACGCTGGCTCGTCGGATGGCTCCGCCGGCCATGGGCATCGTCCCGGGCTTGTCCGAGGACTTCTTGATGAACATGGCCAGCATCGAGTTGATGACGGCCTTGCGCTGGACGCTGTCACGGTAGCGGTCGATCTCCTTGAGCGACTGCAGGACGAGCGACAGCAGCGGCTCTCCTCGAACGTCGTCGAGGCGCTTGTCCACGGCGTAGACCAGCCACGCGATGCGCCGGCCGGACTTCTCGCCCCAGGCCGGGAGCCGCTTCGACGTCCCGTCCCGCTGGGTGACCCAGTAGGCGACCTGCCGGTCGGAGGCGTCGAGCTCGACGCCGTGCTCGATCCTGTTCCCTCGGCGGGGCGACTCGAGCGGGCTCTGCACCGCGCTGCCGGGAACAAGCTGCACCCTGGGCAGCCCGGTGCGACGATCCTGCCGGAGGACGGCCAGCACGTCGCCGGCGACGAGGGCCTCTCGGTACGCCGCGGCCTGGAGCTTGCCGAAGGAGAGCAGCTCTCGCTGATCGCAATGCCGGGCCTTCTCCCATATCGCGAAGCGGTTCTCCGTGAGCTCGGACCAGTCGGAGAGCGCGTCCTCCTCTACTCCGAGGATCGACTCGTCCGGCACCGCCTCGAGGTGGAGGCCGGTGTTGATCACGTTCGTGATGAAGCGGCGGATGATCCCGCGCGCGTAGAGGTTGGTCCTGAAGAGCTGGGCGCTCCTCGCGCGCAGCGTCCAGTAGTCCGCGGTCAGAAGCTGCGTCGGACCGAAGCCACCGAAGAACTTTTCCCCGTCGTGCCAAGCCGGAGTCCAGGGCGCGAGCGCCGAGACCGAGACTCGTGGCGGCTGGGCCGAGATGGACTCGACCCCCCTCGCGATGTCCGCCTCCAGCGCCTCGAGCTGCTGGATCTCGGCGCGGGCGGTGGGGTCCATGGTTCAGAAGCCGGGTTTGATGTGCAGGCCAGCGCCGTTGCGTCGCGCGTAGAGGGTCGAGAGACGGTTCTCGAGCGAGTCGAGCGCCCTCTGGAGCTGGGAGAGCTGCGCCCGCGTGACCATCTGCCGGGTCTGACCGGTGTCCAGCTGGTACATCTGAGCGCCGCCCGAGAGCGCCTCGATGGCGTTCTCGTGCGCGACGATCATCGCCTTGGTCCGCTCGATCCGGGCGTCGAGCCACTCGCGATCGACGGGCATCGCTACTCCTGGAAGAACAACCGCTGCTCGAGGGCAAGGTCGAAGAAGGCGACCTCGTTGGCGAGCTCCATGCCGAGCTGGTGGCGACAGACCTCCAGCACGACGATGTCCAGAGCCGCGCTGCCGTAGATCAGCAGGTCCCACAGCTCGTTCGCAGCGCCCGACGGGCGGTGCCAGTGGAACCCAACGCGACGACCGGAGCGAGCCTCGATCTTCTCTTGCTTCACCTCGACGGTGAGCTCGCGCAGCTGGGCGTCGGTCGCGTCGAGGGGCGCGTTGAAGTGCCGCGCCGGCTGGAGCGACTGCCGGTCCCACGACCGCCGCAGAGCCCCGTGCCACCGGTCCTTGTAGAGGTCGACCGTGACCGAGTAGCCCGTGACGCCGTCGGGCGTCGTGTAGGCGGAGAAGTGCTTGATGGTGGCGCTCTTGGGCGCGGAGTCGCGGCCCTTCACGGGAGCCACGCCGGCCTGGTACTCGGCGCAGAACCGGTAGACGACGTCGGTGCGGTAGCCGGAGTCGATGAGGGTGCACGCGATGCTGTACCGCTTGCCGTCGTCGGCGACGTACAGGCCCGGAGTCTCGATGAGCTTCCGGAGCCGCCCCCAGGTGTCGGGGTTGTCGAGCTGCTCGGTGTCGCCCTCGAAGCGCCAGTAGTCGACGAGGATCGCCCGCCCGCCTCGCGTCCAGCCGATCACCGCGACGGGGAGCTCGTGCTTGTGGACGTCGACCGTGCAGGTGAGCAGCGCGATCTCACTCCCCGCGTAGGTCGCGGCGAAGCGGTTGGGGATCTGCCCGAACCGGTACTCCGCCCGACGGTGGCTCGAGACAGCCTCGAACCGCAGCTTGTCCCCGCGGAGCTCGAAGGGCTCGCCCAGGACGTTGTTGTAGAAGACCTGGAGCTTGCCGAGGTCCCGCGGCCGGCCGCGCTCCTCGTCCCAGGCGTCGAGCCACTTCTGAACGCAGGCGGCCCAGGTCTGCATGCCGACCGGCGAGTAGAGCGCTGAGAGGTGGTAGCTCCGCACCTGCGGGCTCACCGGCTCCGCGGTCGGGCGCCACTCGGCGCCGTAGTCCGGCGAGAGCAGCTTCGTCTTGTCGTCGTTGACGTGGTCGTGCCCGCAGTTCGCGCAGCGGTAGCGAACCGAGTCGGCGACGAGCCGGCCGCCCTTCATCTCCCAGACGATGCCGCTGAGTTCACCCGTCTCCGGGTCCTCGCGCCGCCAGCGAAGAACCTGCGGGAAGCCGCAGCTCAGGCAGCACACGAAGTACCGCCGCTGATCTCCGCGCGCGAACCGTTCCGAGATCTTCGACTGCCCCTTGATGAGCGGGGTGGAGATGTCGGCGACCTTCCTCGAGGACTCGAAGGACGCCGTCCGGTCCCCGCTGAGCTTCACCGGGTCGCCGTCCTTGCCGACGATGTCCGGCCACCCGTCGATCTCGTCCCTGAGGAGCACCTGGATCGACACGGAGCGGAGCTTGTTGGCGTTCTGCGCGCCGAACGGGATCAGGAACCCGCCGCCCATCCACTCGATCTTCTTGTCGGTCCGGCCGGTCTTCCGAGGGTTCCTCTCGTCGTTGCTGCGGATGAGGTGGTCGAGCCCCGAGTACCGGAGCATCGGCATCACGTAGCTCTCCATCCGGAGCTTCACGAGCTCGGCGTCGGCGGTGACCAGCATCACGGGCGCCGTCTTCACGTGGTCGATGAAGTAGCCGATGGCGTTCTCGAGCACCCCGACGGTGGCGCAAATCTGAACGCCCTTCATGAAGGCGAGCTCGCGTACGGGCGAGTCGACCCCGAGGCAGTCCACGACCTCGCGCAGGTAGGGCGCGACCTCGAAGCGGTAGTAGCCCGGCAGCGGCGTGACCTCCGAGGGGAGGTAGCGTTTCTTCTCGGCCCACTGGGACGGCGTGAGCACCTCGAGCTCGGTGGTGAGCTCCTCGAACTGCCGCGCCAGCCACTCCTCGTCGGACAGCCTCTCGCCGCCCTCGTCGATGTCCAGGTCAAGCATTCCGCAGCGCCCGCGCCGCCTGCGCCTTCACCGGCGCGAGCTGGCTGGAGATGATCTCGCGCACGATGGCCTCGGCCTCTTCGACGGGCGTCCCGTTCTTCGCGAGCGCGTAGAGACGACGGGCGATGGTCTTCGGGGAGTCGCCCAGGAGCCGACGGTTTCCTGACTCGATGGCGCCGAAGACGTGAGCTCGGACGAGGTCCCGGCTGATGAGCCGCCCATCGATCTCGTTGTTCTTCAGCGTCTTCTGCCGGATGTCCTCGATGGTCTTTCGGGAGTCGAGCCAGTCCTTGAACGCCGTCGCCGTCCCGAAGCGCTCGACGAGCTCGTCGAGCGACATGTGGGCGTAGGCCTCGATGTCGTCGTCCGTGACGTCGGGGACGTCGGTCGGCGAGGACGCGCTGGCGGAGCCCTTCTTCTTCGTCGGTCGCTGGGGCGCCTTCTTCCCGGCTGAGTTCTTGGCCGCTCGAGGTCGGCGCTTCGTCGGCTTCGACCGCGCTGCCGGCGCCGAAACCGTGTCCGACGTCGGCGCGATGCCCTTCTTCCGGAGGTACTTCACGACCACCGGGTGGTCGAGGTCGACCCGCTTGCCGACACACCCCTCGCTCAGGCTCGCCTTGCAGGCCTTGGTGATGGCGGCCGGCGAGACGCCAGCGATGCGCGCGAGCTCGGAGCGGGTGACCAGACGGGGCATGGCGGCGGTTCAACCCCCCTCCCCGCCGAGGTTCAATTTGGTTCAACGATCAGAGTTTGTGCGAGGCCAGCGGTGATGAAAATAAAC
>Ga0098039_1000731_pt1 | contig 13349 bp, 27 predicted proteins | sample 6_EtaG_FD_75047 | JGI IMG/M metagenome (GOLD analysis project Ga0098039, IMG submission 75047) | Marine viral communities from the Subarctic Pacific Ocean - 6_ETSP_OMZ_AT15160 metaG | ecosystem: Environmental > Aquatic > Marine > Oceanic | place: Pacific Ocean | collected 2015-01-08 | reverse complement strand
TATTTAAACATATAAGTTCTGCTTCTGTGAACTTGATAGTAATCGTACATATATCATCCATTAATAGCGGCCTCCTTTAGCCAGCTTTCTCATTATATAGTTTCTTATCTCTTCTTTCTGTTTAGAAACCCAGTCAATTATATTGCAATAATCCTCTTCATTAAGTGGTCCCTTACGTGTATTACATGTTTTACAAATAAGCTGAAGATTTGACCTTACTGATGGGCCTCCTTTATTTAAGGGAACAATGTGGTCGCAAGCAATATTGCGGAATGTAAGCTGCTTATTACAGTAGTGACATTCTTTACCGTACACCTTTAAGAACATCTTCTTGATTTCATCAAGTGTGATGTTAAATTCCACTTCATTTTCTTGCGACCTTTTCTTGAGACTAGATTTTAAAGCTGACATCTTTCTGGAAAGTTTGGAATACACCTTTTTCCAAAAATTGCCGTGTAGCTCTTTCAATACAGGCTCAAATTGTTCCCTGGTTGACACTATTTATCTTTTTTCCATTCCTTTGTGTCTGGGACAAAACCCTCTTCCCATCTTAAATGACTTGCTTTGGCTAATTCTCTTATCTTCTCATTTGCCTCATAATATTCTTCTCTGAGGTCATTAACTTGTTTGCTTAGAGAATATATATGCGAATTAGCATTGGGTTTATAGGATTTCTTTTTCCGTTTCTTTCTCCAGAATGGATAAAATAGGCTTTTCATGACTGTATCATCTCATATTCTGCGAAAGTAGTTCTTCCACGGTTAACTCTGGTTGTTTTGATATTGCTGCCCTTCTTCTTTAATAAGTGGATAATAGCAGCAAGTCGCATACAACCAAACTGGTCTAGAGCCATTCTAGGGTTAATCCGTCCTCCGTTTTGTAACATCCGAAGAATAGATTTCTCCTGCGACTCTTGTCTTATTGGGTTAGCTCCTCTTGTTCTGTTCATGTTCTGCTGTTCCTAGTTGTAATGTTACGGTGAACTTCCATATATTAACTGTTACCTGGAAGTAATCACCATGTTTATCTATCTCATACATCCCGCCGATTCCGAATATAAATAGGAAAAATATCTGGAATCCATATTTCCATAGATGTATCTTTAAAAGACGTGTCATTTTACCATCCTTATTCTATTAGTTTCCTGCGATTCTCTGATAATTGCATCTGCTCGCATTAACCTAAAGTTAGGTTGCCATTCAAGTTCAACATCAAACAGTTCACCATCAGTATTCTTGAATAATTCAACTTTTCTGTCTTTTCTTTTCGCGTTACCTGATATACCAAGCACTTTTCTGGAAGCATTTTCAATAGCTCCTGAGCCTTTGCCTGCATATAGGTCGAGTACCTCATCTCTTGAGTAGGTACGGCTTGTTTGGGAAAGTTGGATAATTATCAAATCCATATTCACAGCAAGGCTTGCTAATGAATGGCTTATGTATCTGATACTCTCATACTCTCCGCGTATGTGTTTAGGGGGTTCTACCAAGTCAATATAGTCTACTACTACGCACCTTGGCTGCACACTTCTGACCATCTCTTTTATCTTCTCTACTGTGGGGGAGACAGTCTGTACTACAATGTGACTCACATCATCTTTATGGAATTTATATATCTCCTTAAAGTTTGTTTCTATTTGTTTCTTCTTCATACCGCTTACTATCTGAAGATGTCGCTTATGAGTGTACCAGTCCGTTAGTTCCAGCGATAAATATAAAGTTGGGATTTGCAGTTCCTTCCGAATGATGTCGTTCTTAGCATCGTATCCGAGCACAATATTTTGAGCTAGTGTTGTCTTGTTAGCTCCGGTTGGTCCGAATATTGTTACCAATTCACCCGGATAGACAGTAAGGTCTTTATCGGATATCCCAAATAATTCATCAAACCTAATACATCTTCCTTCATAATTAGCCGTCATCCTCTCTTCAAGCGACTTCTGCATTTCATCACTTGTTTTAACCTCAGTAAGATAATCCTTATGTTTATAATAGACACATCTTGGTTGACAATATTCATGTAATAGAAAATCATTGCAGCCATATCTATAGCCTCTATTATAAGTATCTTCTACTTTTTGCAGGACTACATTCTCATCAAGGTTATCATTGTTCCAATGCATTAAAGCTGTTTTAGCTACTTCCGATGGGAATCCATGTCTAAGGAAATGAGATGCCATTCTTAGCAAACCGTTGTTTCTTGTCCCTGGTAAGGGACCATCGTTATATATCTTTTGTATGCATGGCACAATGTTCTTTGGTTCAAATGTCGATTCTAACTCACGTATTTGAGGTACATGAGTAGTGACCGAACCTGAAAGTTCCCCGTCACCTGTTAAAACTGGGTAATCGAAGTCGAACCTTCGTTTTTCTGCTAAGTTCTTAATATAATCAGGGGTTTGATTAAATAGCTCCTTAGCAGTCAATGGTACCTTATAGAAGCCCCTTTTATCATTAAGGGTATGCTCTACCCTATAAAGAGCAGTTCTGGAGTATACGGAGCAATCTATGTCCTTAAGGATGCCTTTCATAGTTTCTTTAAGAATATAAGGTAAATTCTTAGTAGGTTTAAACTGAAAGACTTCATTTGAGATTGCTAAATGATACCCAGTACCGCTAAAATATGGCTGTATACTGCAATCCTGTACATTTAGTTCATATAAATCAAGCATAGCACCCTGTGCAATTTGCTGGGTATGACTATCTGAGTTCTGACCTTTATCTATGTCTACTATAACCTGGTCAATTCCGCGAACCCCTTGAAAGTCCTTTAAGCTTCTGCTTATTTCTATATAATCCTTTGCATCATCATAATACAGGTAAGTGCTTCTATATATGGGTTTATCCTTACCATCAGTTACCAGAATATCTGGCAAATCCTCCGCCTTAATAAGAAGCCCCCGTTTCCGAGGGCTCCCTATTGCAACTTCAATATACACTTAGAATGGTGTTGAAGCCACAGGCTCTGAAGATATTGTTTCCCCATCTTCTATATGTTCTTTTATATAGCCTTTTGACTTCATGAACTTAATGTAACTCTTTAAGTCCTCCTGATTTTTGTTCGTATTCTGAACAATTTTAGGACACACTTCAGTGTATGCTTTATTATCTTTAGGATTTAACCTTTTATATACATAGACATAAAATGGACTTGAATTACCATCTAAAGCATCTTTCGATACATAATTTTGATTAAGGTATTTACCCAAATCACCTATTGCTGTACCGTTTTCATCTTCCCATATACCTTCTTTATTAGGCCCGCCTTTAAATCCAATAGCATCAAGGAGATAATATATCCGCTTTAATAAGCTAGAATCTTTTATCTCTCCACTATCTTCTCTATCATAAGTCCCTTTAAGAGCATAGTTTACAGGATATTGACTTGTTGTTTTTAATGTTACGTCAAGAAATAAATCAGCCCAATCAAATTCTGCACTTCTATCTTCATATGCGATTATTTGAGCTGGTTGAAATCCTAACCAACTTGCTGCTCCGCTTTTTGCTGCCTCTGGTCTATACCGTGCCATTAGACACCTCCTTATTTAGAATCGTACTTTTGCTGATTAACAGCGTTCGCGACTTCATCTGCAGAAGCAAATGATTCCTCGGCACCATAACCAGCCATTGCTAAGCAACGACCTACAGCCGAAGTTTCGCAATTCTCTAAAGCACTTGTTTTGTTAATCTGTGTACTTCCCTGCACTTCATGTGCATGACCTGTAAAAAATGTCTCAGGAAGTTCCTGGGGGTCGGGATAGCAAGTTGCCTTAACTATCCAGTGGCCATCTTTATAGTCCACTATCTTTGTTTTTATGCATCCACGAGGATTTGTATTATAGAAAAGGACAACTCTATCCTTAACCATAACATAGTTTTTACCGTGGATACTAACTGTTGGAACTGTCATTAGTACCTCTTTGTTTTATTAGATGTTCTGTTTTCCGTGTGAAGGGCATTAGCCCTATCCAAGTATACGCATAATACGGCTTATTTGCAAGAACATTAAACACCTGGTTAACACCAAATCCCGCCACAATGCTTGAGGTGAAGATTGTGTGTTTCATTGTACACGGAGCATCTTCAATCTCTGCACTCGGCAGCCAAGTTTCATCAAAGAAATCATGTTCTTTGGTTACTACAATAATTTCCATTGCTAAAGCATCCATCCTTAGGTCAATAAGAAAGCCTCTGTCTCTTTGGTTTACCCATTTGTCATATACATCTCGCCTAACCTCCATATTGTCTGGACATATAATCATATTCTTAAAGACACCGTCCCTATAGGTCCATCTTCGTTCTTCACAAATTCCGACAGATAGACAGGAATACTCTTCCATGAGCTTTTGTGCTGCAAAAGCCTTACTTTTACCAATATATTTATGTGGGTAAATACATGTTGATAAATTATGTTCTTCAAGTATGTCATCATCATATCCAAGAATAGAGTCAAAGCCCATTATAGCAAGTAAGGAGACAACGGTTGAACCGATGCCTCCCAAACCTATTACTGTAACATCATCAAGCTTTTCCTGGGGAATTAAATCCTTATTTCTAAGGAATCTAGTATCCGTATTCGATTGCTGCGTCTGTGCTTGCATGTCTAGCCTCCCTTATAAAGTCCCATACATCTGGGATGCCAATCTTTTCAAGATTAACCTGAAGCTCTATATATCTCATTTTACCATTACAATACTCTTCATAGAAGTCAAATGCTTTATCTGAATTCTTTTTCGTGAGCTTTTTGTATGTAGGAGTCTGGAGAACCTTCTTTCTCGCATCCATTCCAATTTCAAATTCTCCCTTATCGTTCTGGTTAAAGAGATTGCTTTGTCCCTGGTATCCACCCCAACCGTTATAACCATTGTATCCAGTATACTTAGTAGTGACAACAGAAGTGGTATTAGCCGTTTCTAGTCCTTTAGCTATATCAACCCATTCTTTCTTACCACGGGCTCTTGGTGATTTGATTTTATCTTCATCAATTTCATAATATGAAGCCCTGCCATATTGGTCTTTATAGCTAAAACCAAAGGCAAAGTGTGCTTTACCACTAGTAGCTACAATAAGACTAGGATAGAATCCTTTCATTGGAGCCATTTCACATAATGTATCTGTGTCAGTTCCACTGAAGAATGCTCCCATGGTATGATGGCTATGGATTAAACCCATATAACATTTCTTTAAAGTGCTATTCCTGAGTTTCTTCTTTAGTATCTTAGCTAAATCGTCAGCTTCCCACTCTGTAGATGAATGTCCACCAAGGTCAAGAGGGTGGAAATCTTCTAATGTAAATTCTACAGGGAATCCTGCTTTGTCAGCTTTGAGGCTGTACCACGCTGGGCCGCTCCACTCCTTGTCCGGGAACTTCTTCAGAAAATAGTTCAGCTTGGAGAGCGTCTCCTCTAAGAGTTGCAATTTCATTTCTTAGTTTCCTTTCTTTTGTTTGAATCCGCCTTAATGCAATAACACAACATTGCAATCTTGCTTCATTCATTAATTGAGACAGAAAGTCAATATTAAATATATTATCGACATTCTCTTTAGTGCAAAATCTATCTTTTAACTCTAATGGTAACTTAGTCATCTTAATTTGGGACATAGAAAATTCAGACATAACTCTTCTATACCTTACATCAGAATATATCGTCAGCTTAGACATCATTTTCTCTGTAAATCTATCTCTCTCGTCTTGAGTATTAAATTCTGTGTAAAGAATGCTATAATCTGAAAGCATCTTTGGAGTAACTTCATTGAGAAGAGCTTTTTTGAGTCTACCCTTAAAGTCTTCTATTCTGCAGTCAAACCATATTAGTCTTTTCCTGACTACAACATCCGCTGAGATATTATACCATATAAAACCAAGTCTTCTTGGGTCTTTAAATAGCATATTTATATCACGCAAATCTTCATGATTTCTAAGATATTTATCTGCAAAATGTTCAATGTGTTGAAGCAAAGAATAGAAATGCCCTAAATGTGTCCAGTCAATTCCATCTTTATAATTACATTTCATTTTTCCAGCAAATGATACCAAGTTATCGAAATCTCTGCCAGAACTACCAGTATTGTCATAGATTTCTCTTTTTAGAAACACTCTTTCAGCAAAAGACAACTTTTTAAAGAACTCTCTACTTTCAGCATTCCGTACATACATCAATCTCATAGAGTTCATTGTATTCATATCCCAAAACGCACTGTCCCTGTTCCAAGTATCAAGGAACTTACGTACCACCATAATAGCACCGGCATAATTAAAACTTGACAACAATGCCATTAGCGGCTTTTCAAATTCACCAAAACAACCAGACCTATTTGATATATGAGGATGAAGAGCTGAAACGAAATTTCTAATCTTATATTTATTTCTATCGTCATCATCCATACTATGATATTGAGGTTTTAAAGTAAGGAAAGTAAGTTGCGGATATCTTGATGATGCTTTATCAAGCATTAAATATACATCCCAAAATCTATTATTCTTTGTTCCCCTTAAGATTATCTTCTCAAACCTTATCATAATTGTCTTTTCTCCAATTGTGTGATGGTTGCCTACTGTAATGTAATCACACTTTTCAATCAAAAGCTTTGCCTGACGGTCTGCAAGTTCTTCCAGTTCACCATTTTTCCAATCTAATTTTCCACTTTCTCTACTTCCAAGAGCAGGAACAGTCGCCAACAGAGAAGCTTTTATCTCTTCTTGTAATTCTATAACCATAATATTCTCCTAATAAGAAGAGCCTGATATCTATTGCTAAACATCAGGCTCTAAATTATGCCCTATAACCCTAGGCAAGCGGGTGTTTGGCTATACGCCAGATTTAACCTTATCCTTTTGGAAAGATACAAGGTCTCCATCTCGTAGTTCCTGGTTGGCTTCCGCCTCATTGGAATCTACATGAATGGTAACTCCGTCCAGAGATAAGCCCATATCCTGAGCTATACCGGCTGGAGATGGTCCACTAATTTCTTGTGGAACCCCACCATTATGGTAGGAAACTACTGTTACATTTGCCATGGATAGTTTCTCCTGTTAGTTGTTAGGGGTGTGGTCAATTTCTGCTTGACCTTAAATTTTCCATTCGTTCTTATGCAACCATTCATTCATTGAATCTATACTATTGGCTGCGGACATAAGAAACCATATGAATATAACATTTAGACATATATTTCCTACTACTAGATATAGTATAAGTCTTTCCATACTTTCCATATTTCCTCCATTTTCTAGACATTCGGATTAAGTATTTTATATGTTCCATATTTCAGAGTTAATTCCTCTCCTTCTGCTATTTTCTTGGTTGTTTTTATAGACCAACCACTAAACCAGGAATTAGTTGTAATTCTACAATTCGGCTTTGGGCTATGATTTATAAATCCACCAAGCGGTGTTCTTATGAGACCTAAGCCTTCATGGCCCCTTAAATTGTGATGTGAAGGTCCAAATATTTTACCCTTAGGAATATCCTCTGCTGCGAATAAGCCAAGACCATTGATTTTAGATTTCTTAATGGTCAACTCATCAGGCAAAGGACGATAGGTATTTTTAGGTTTCATTGGAAAAGGCATATAGCTCATCCTGTGTAATGACTCTTTCAATAGTATTTATTCCAGTAGTCCATGGATGTCCAGTTAGCCCTTGTACCCTAACGTATCCAGAATCAAGGTCAATACTCTTAATCTGGAAATAATCATCTTCATCCTCTATTTTAATCCAATCATTTTCTTTATATTGATGCATCTTCTTCCTCCGTTGGTTTATCAAAAAGCCACTTTTGTACAAAATCTTTTATCTTTTCCTCAGCCTTAGTCTTTAATCGGTCAGATGGAGCCTCATCTTTCCATTCGACAGAGCCATATGAGTATTCATAATCTCCATCTATCATTAAACTTGAATCAGCGCCAGATGTAACACATATGCTGAATGGGTATTTATCATTCACAATACCCTTATAGCGTGTAATTATTACTGATTGACTATCCATTTCAATATGTATCATTCTTTCTCCTTATCTTCTTCATCATCACCAAATTTAGAATATTGACTACTATCTTTTACGAGACAGTCTTTAACATATTTGTCAATGTACTTCATTATCATGAACTGACTTCCACAGAATTTAATCTTCATTATTAATTCTCGTGCTTCACGAAGATTTTCCTCACAGTCTGATAGAGCACTCCTTGCATCGTCCAATTGTCCCTGGTACTCTTCTTCAGAGACTTTCGATTCAAATACATCTCCCATTACGCCTCCTGTTCCATGAAAAGAGCTACAAAGTCTTTCATTTGACCGCCCTTCATCATCTTTTTGATTCGAATTTTAGTCTTAATGCCTTTTATAGCCATTCGTTCTGCTTCGTTTTTAATCCACTCTTTATTAGAAACCCATTGTCTAGTAGGAACTCTTCTTTTCCACCAATCCCAACCTTGAAGTTCAGCATATTTTCTAACTATCATTTGCCTGGGAAACCATCTTACATCAGGTCTGAGCCATTCCGTCATCCTAGTTCGATAATCAAAGCCATCTTTGTTCTTAGTAACATACTTTTTATTAACCATATTTTCTGATTTACTCATTCTCTTCCTCCAGAAATTGTTTAGAATCTTTGTATTTATTAGGGACACGGCTCTTGATATATTCATAAGAATCTAATGTTCTAATGCGGTCATCAGGATTTATGTTCCCTACTTTTTTAACTATCTTCTTATTCCGCAAAGAATAAGTAGTTCTTGCTTTAAGCCACCATCGAATTTGTTGCTTAATAGATGCCATTTCATCATCATCTGGCTTATCTGGTCTTTCTTCAGTGCCCAGTCCAAGTTCAAGAGATAATTCTGGCTCTTGGGACATACTCATCCCTAATGTGACTTCTTTATGTTTCTTTTTCATTATTTCTCCTTTTTCCACTTGTTCCACCTGCTTTCCACCACCTTTCCACCATATTCCACCATATTCCACCACCTTTCCACCATATTTCCACCACCTCTCCACCAGTTAAAAATTAAGTTCATAGCAACGCAGGCAAGCCATGACTACACCAATAATCTGGGGAGGCCACGTTGCTATGAACTATATTATTTATCCTTACAAGGAGTACAAGTTCTATCCGTACATCCTAATTTAGGAAAATCTAATAAATAATCAACATTTTTGGTTCCACCGTAATAAGGCTGCCATGCCCTATTGCATTTTTTACAAAGATAAGGTTCTTCCTGTCTTATCCTCTTTCTATATTGATTATTCTTTTTACTTAATGCAGATACATTCTGCACTCTCCAGTCATCTGTAAATTTTTCCATCTCCGCTTATTTCTTAAATGCGGGACTACAAAAGGTTTTCATCCCTTTTATAACCTTACGCATAAATTTACTCCAAATATCATTTTGATATTTTCTTTTAGTACTTTTCTTTATTTTTCCCTTTACTCTTTTCATCGTTCCTCCTAAGTTATATGGGACAGGCTGGAGCCCCACGCTGCGATTGTTCCAGCTTTTATACGCGTATGTGGTTCTAACTCTGCCCCACTACTGAACAAAAGGGGCAAGGTGATATCCCTATTACAGCAATAACTTGCCCCCTCATATTATTCAGTTTCGTAATCTGTTGTATATCCTTTACCAAGCCAGAAAAATACTTTACCAGGTCCTAGCTCTGCACGGGCTATCATAAAAGCCTGTTCAAAATCGGTAAAAGCATCATCTGGATATGCAATGGCTATAATTTTAGAACTATCTGTTTTGAAACCCTCATTATAGAGGCTGTCAATTTCAAGTATTTCAGTTTCAATCTTTCTATCATAGTAACCTTTCCACGCTTCGCCAACACTATCATTATATGCTCTTGCTAGAGCACGTCCTTTATTAACTGCTACAGTTTCAGGGTCTTCAGGACTGGCACAGGCTATAAATACTCCTAATAATACAAAGCCAGCAATACCCATCATACCTATTTTGTTCCTTTTTATCATAGCTATCCTCCTTGATGTAAATTCAATTAATATCCAACTAAAATACAGTTCTATCCAAAATAGTGCCCAATATTCCATGGTTATCTCCTATTTCTTCTTACGGTTATTGATTCTACCTTCTTTTTGCAATTTACGAAGACGTTTCTTCGTCTTTTTATAGTTCCTAGCCTTCATATTTTTAGGCTTAGCCTCCGCCTCTTCAACAGTATCAAGATTCGCCTCTATCCTGGCTAATTTCATCTTATCTTCATCCGACATATTTCTATAATCAGGTACTTCTTTATTAAAATAAGCATCCTTAATTATTAACCAAGAGTAATGTCCAAAGAAAAATGAAGAGAATAATAGTATCAAGAACCATATTGCCCATATAACTGTGGGAATATATCCTATGAGTACTACTATTGCACCAAAAAGAGATGAAAATGTAAATATTAAACTACCAATTAACTGAGCTCTATCTACTTTGTTCATATTACCTCCCTGAGTAATGTCTTTTTAAGATTTCTATTGACTTTTGTGATAAGAATGTATCCTTAAAAAAGATACGCATACCATTTGTCAAGAGAAACCCTTGTTTATTGTTAATAGTCAACGGTCTATCAATCATTTTAACCCAAACTTCAATAAAGTTATTAATAAAGGTCATTTTTCTGGTCTCCTCTCCTTGTAATTTAAATATTCTTCCGATTCTTTCCAAGTATCTTCATCATCAAAGCCTTCCTCTTCTAGAGGACTTGCATGTTCCTTACAATTAGTACAGATATCAATATCAGGATACCCTGGTTTATAAAATGGTGCTCCACAGCATTCTGTTAACATATATCCCTCCTTGTTAAATATATTGGGTGTCGATATACCAGATTTAAACTGACCAGTTGATGGTCCCGCTGCGTAACCGCTGCAGGACTAAGGTCTCACCTGATAATTCAAAGTTCTTCGGGTTTACTGCCCTTTCGGGTCACGTACTCTCAGTCACTTACCATTACTGGACATCTTATTACTCATACTTGTTAGAGTACATTGTAATCCACGACATTGCCTATTTACACAGGCTTTATCCCGTTGAGATGCATATCCACAGCCGAAGCCTCTAGATATTATAACATTGTGCTATAGGAGAGAACTTTCTCCTACACTTGAAAGACCGATTCGTCCGACTTTTCTCTTTAATTGTACAAACGTACTCACAAACCTTTACGGCACCTCGGGACAATATTCAGCCCTTTATCTCCTGGTCTGGCCCCACTCGTCGGAGTGGAACCAGTTATGAGCCCTCAGTGGCCGCCTTAACATAGATAACCATTATTCTGAGGATATATCTGCGAAAACATAGTATCCACAGGCCTGTGGAACCATATCTTCTAACACCCAATTCTAAAATATCTCACCATTTAATGATTTCTAATGGTTGAGCCTCTTTATACCAAATAGCATATAACTGTTGTTTCTTCATCCTTTTGTATTTGGTCGGTTTTTCCCTAAAATAACTACTTGCCCATTCTACTAATTGGTCTTTATAATAGAAAGGACACTGTTGCTGAAAGAGTATATCTTGATAATTAATACCCATCTCTATCCCTACATTCACACCAAACTACTACAATGAAGAGAAGAAATCCTATGAATATTACACCACCAAGTATAGCTCCGATGAATTCAAACATCATCTACCTCCTCTTTAACTTGTTTAAACCATACTATAACTCTAAGAATACCAGCCACTATTAGTAAGTCTTTAAGAACATAACTTATCATTACAGCAGCCTCTAATGGTGATAGTCCAGAGTTCTTACTTTCTTTAAGCATATTAAATGCCTCTACCATATCAGTAAATGATACCATTATTTAACCTCCGTAAATATACGTTCATCAACCTGTGATTCAATATAATCATCAATACTTTGTTCAATACCATCATTTTCTTCATCAGTATAATGATGAATGTGTTTATAACCATATGAAAAATGAATAGTAACACACTTATTATTACACATATGAAACTGTTTCAAACCATCAAAACTAGGATAATATATTGCCATATTACCTCCAAATTATACAATAGCCCATCCGGCTTTATAGTCCAATACGCTGGTTAGATTTACAAGGACATCACGCAATCGGTTTTATTGTTTGCTTGCTTCAGGGCTATTATAAGTTATAGAGAGAGACCACGCTTATCTAGGCTATAAAATAGCAAGGAAAAGGATTTACTAGAACATTAACGGTCGGTGGTTTTAGCCGTAACTCTCTCTAATTATTATAAACTATGAGTACACGGATAGTGCTTTTCAGCCTATCCCACCTCTACCTATGAGTCAGTATGAATACAGCGGGAGCCTCCCAAAACTTCGGCTCATTCGGGCGATCACTGCTAATATCTGAACTCTCCACTACTCCGGTTAACCCGGCTCCCTCTTCATAGTTTAATTATATGCCAGTCTATCGATGCAAATCGAAGAACTTGCGTCTAGCCAACGCAAAAGACTTGGCGTGAATGCTAATGATACTTCCATAAGAAGTGAGGAAGTGCCAAATACCTTTGGTCTTGTATGCTCTCACATATGATGCTGCCATTGTTGCTACCTCGATTTATAGGGTTATTACATTACTATTATATAACAGCAAGATGAGCTCGCCTTACTTGGCCTAATATCCGCAGGTGCATTCGACATTATTGTGAATGCGTTTCTACCTTGGATAATACATCTTACTATTATCAAATCTGCCCCGGTATGTCGCCCCAGGGCTGGACGTTGTTATAGTTAGGCCATTCGTCACTCCTTTGAAATCTTGCCCGATGCAGCGCGCCACCACTACAGAAGAAGCTATCTTCCACTACCAACTATTGCAGGCTGCCGTTTGGTAGGACGGGAGGTCTTATAAAACTTTGGAAGACAGGTTCTACCCTACGGTATTCATCTTCTCTTTTGGGCACTCTTTATATACTAACCTCAATATACCTAGATTACCCTAAGTCTAGATATTGCCATTGGATTTACAAGCATTCAGTTACCAACCAACGACAAGGTAGAAGTCTTACAAAGTTGAAGTCTGTGTTATAACGTCATAAAAAAATACGCTTAAGGATGTCTCTCCTCGGTGCGTATTAAACCGTGCCCGTTAAGGCTTATGGTGCCTTCGTCCCTTAGAAGGTGACTTCAGGCGCAACTGGTCGGTAGATGGCAAAGTCCTGGGCTTCAAGACCCTTGTCATCATCAGCATCGAACTCACCTTGATTACTAAGCACGTAGTCTGTGCTTACAAGAGTGAGGTCTGAACGCATTGTTGCTAGTACTTCTATGCGTTCTGCGCTGATGCTGGCAGGGAACTTGGTGCCAACTTTAGCCACAACACGAATGTTGCTTGTCTTGATAGGCTT
>Ga0098039_1000729_pt1 | contig 13368 bp, 14 predicted proteins | sample 6_EtaG_FD_75047 | JGI IMG/M metagenome (GOLD analysis project Ga0098039, IMG submission 75047) | Marine viral communities from the Subarctic Pacific Ocean - 6_ETSP_OMZ_AT15160 metaG | ecosystem: Environmental > Aquatic > Marine > Oceanic | place: Pacific Ocean | collected 2015-01-08 | reverse complement strand
TCAAAGCCATTAGCATGGACGTCTTTCAAAAAAACATCCGATTGATAGGAGATGCATAGCTTCTTGCCTACCATTTTAACTTTAAAACCATCCACAATGCGGCTGTCCAAAATAGGATTGCCTTTGTCTCGGGAAAGACCAACCACGACAGGCTCGCCCTTATCATCCAAGGCACCATCATAAGCATTTGCAGCGGCTTGACCGATTGCCCTGATTACCTCTAAATCTTCTTTACTAGCCATTATTTTTATCTCCTATGTTTGGACGCCATCCTGTTTCCCAACGTTCCTCTCTACCTTCTACATGCTGTATGTAGCATTTAAAACAACAATCAAATTTTGTCATATAGACATCATCTCTTTTCTTTAGTGAATACTCCTCGCAAACAGGACAGTTTCTTTTTTCTTCTCTATTAAGTAGTTTTTTTTTGATGAAAAACCCATTAGTTTCAACCTTTTCTAATGCCTCTTCTTTTTGGTTTCGCTTTTGTTGGATTTTCTTTACTTGCTCAATGTATTCTTTTTCTTTCTCGGGCGTCCAACCAGATTTGGGATTTTTAATTGCCTCTTTGCCATATTTTTCCGCAATAGCTTTTTCTAACTTGACAACATAATTGGGATCTTTATCGCTCATTGACTAGTTTTCACAGCTGCGTAGTATACTCCGATAGAAAGAAGACAGCCTATTATAATGCCTCCCACGAACCACCATGAAGTGTAATCGTTGGGACTTTTTTTAACAAGTTCCTGTAGTCTTCCAATCTCCTCATTCTTTATTTTTAGCAAAGCAATATGTTTGTCTTGCAAAGAATCATATTTGGTTTGTAGCAAGCCAAGCTTTAAAGTAAATTCGGAAGTTAAAAGCTTCTTTTGTAAGCCAAGTTGTAGTTCATATTTTTTAAGAGCGAACTCTTTATCAAGTTTTAACTTTACAGACGCTCGTAGATCGAAAAGCACACCGCCAAATGGAGTTTTTTCTCCACGCCCGATTACCATAATTCTTCCATTTCGATTTAAAGAATCATCCGGATCAGTTTCTCCCGCCATTACAACCGTAGGGGTGAATATCATAGCGCAGCTTAAAAATACTGCTAGTAGTTTACTCAACATAATCAACTCCAAACATCTCGCTAAGTTCTTTAGCCAGTTCTTCTGGGCTTCCTTTATATTTTTTAACCATTTCATCCATTTTCTTTTTCTTTTCGTTTCTTAAGCTTTCCATATCAACTTGATGATCTTTATTCAGCTTTTTCATAGTTTCAAGATATTTGGCGTAAAGATCATCTCTTTTTTTAATTTCAGCTTCATGGCTTTCTTCGATAACTTTAATTTGTTTTTCATAGCTTTCTTTGTTAATTTCAAGCATTTTGATTAATTTTTTATTTTTTGAAAAACCGAACAGGCTCAAAGTTCCACCGAGCAAAACTAAAAGAAAAAGCACCGGAACATACCAGTGCTTCTTCAACCAAGTCCAAGCTTTTTTTAAAGCAAGCATGGTATTAACTCCCGTGCTTCCATCTGGCGGCGAGGTCCACGAGTGCTTCAGAACCAATATACATTACCGTAACCGCGACCCAATCTGACGAATCAATATGATTGTAAGCAGACAATACTGTTGCGGTGATCCAGGCAAGAAACTTGCGGCTAATGAGCTTTTCAGTCATTCTATCTAAAAGTGCTTTAATTTTTTCCATTTTCTTTCTCCTTAAAATTAACTTTCATTTACTTTAGCATAACCATCAGCTTTGTTAATGATTATTTGTTTGTCTACAATATCTTTTAGAACCTCTAAGTGCGAAATAAGAAAAATCGTTTTGAATTCGCTTTTAATTATGTCCAAGATGCGAATAAATCCTTCCATATTTTCTTCATCGAGCGCAGTTCCGGGCTCATCAAGAATAAAAATATCACCTTTAGGCAATGTTGAAACGTTCAAAAGAGCAAGTCGGATTGCCATGGCGGTGATCGTCTTTTCTGCTCCGGAACCCATTTCAATGGGGCGGGCGTCATACTTCGGATGTTTAATCAGGATATCCAACTTGGTATCTTCATTCTCAAAAAGAACCTCAAAGTCCACCACGTTGGATAAAATTTTCTGGATTTCTTGATTGATAACCGGAAGGCTTCTGTTAATGAGATTAGAAGGTATTCCGTTTGAATGGACCGACTTCATATACAGGTCATAAACAGAAAAATTTGTGTTTAAAGTATCGTATTCCTTTTGTTCTATTTCAATCTGCTTATATTGCTGTTCCAGAAATCCATGAGATTTGTAAAGTTCAAGAATACCTTCGTTGTAGACTTCGCGGGCGGTTTCGTTTGTTTCAATGATTTTTTTTATTCGTGTTTCCTCGTCTAAAAGGGCTTCTAGATTTTCAATGGATTCCTTATATTCTTCGTATTTTTCTCTTTTTTCAATTAAGCTGTTGATTTCATTGGTAAGTTTCAAGCTTTCTATTTTGTTTTTTTGTATTTCTAGCCGAATATCTTTAATCTCTTTTTCATACTGGTTCTTCTTGATTTTCGCATCATTATGTTTCTCAATATAGACATTATTTTGATCGTAAGCTAACTTGCCCAAATCAGTGGATTTTTGGCTCTTTGAGAGCTTTAAGTCATTTAATGCTACCTTGGTATTCTCAATCGCGTGGGATGCCTTGTAGGCATCTTTAATGAACTTACATGACGAATATTCTGAACCACAAGGAACTTCTCCCAAAAGGGAGACTTTTTTGACTTGATTTCGATAGTTTAACGATATAACTTCAATATCTTTTTCAATCATTTCAAGATCGCCGATCAAAGCATCAGCTTTTTCTTGTTTTTCCAAGGCGTTTTCAATATTGAAGATTTCTTGGAACTTTTCAAACTTATGAATGAACTCGATTTTTCCTTCGATCTCTTTTAGAAACTGTCCTTCTTGACGAGAAAACTCGTTCAATTGGTTGTTTTTCTCTTTAATCTGTTTTAAAACATTTTTAATTCTAATGACTTCGCTGGGAATGGAGTTTATTTTTTCTTGCAACATCATGAGTGAAACACTAAATTCACCAATTTGTGATTTAATTTCTTCACCCTCTCTCTTCCGGACATCAATTTTCACTTCATTGATTGCTAATTCTTTTCTTTTATTTTCCAACTCATCGTCAAATTGACGATTTTTAAGTTTTTTGATCGCGACCTTTAAATCAGCGGCGTCATCTTTTGCTTTTCTGAATTTCTTCTCAAACACTTCTAAGTCAAGAAACTTTGCGAGAATTTCTTTACGCTTTGTCGAGCCTTCGTTAAGGTAAGAAAGCGAATCAACCTGGGATCCCATAGAAGTCAAAAGGAAATCGTCTATGGAACCAAAAATAGAACGAATATTTTTATCAGTTTGGGCTCGCGTGTCTCCATTAAGAGGTGTCTCTTCGCCTGAGATGGTGTCTATTTTGGTAAATTCTATATTAGTACGTGCCTCGGTAGAAATATTACCTTTGAGCTTCTTTTCATATTTCTCACTGCTGCGTTCTATTCTGTATGTATCGGTGCCAATGTCTATCTCAAGAGTTCCTGAGCCGGTTTCTTTGTTTTGATTGATAATGTTGAGGTTTTTTCGTTCATTTTTAGAGGTGGTATTAAACAGCGTATACAATAAAGAATCAACGATAGAAGACTTCCCAGAAAAGTTCTTACCAAAGATCCCTACAATACCTTTCAACTTATTGAAATCAATAGAGTTTTCTTCGCCATAGTTAAAAAGGTTACCCCATTCAAAGTTTTTCACAGACCAATGGACATTGCGGCGAATTTCTTCTTCCTCTGTTACAAGCTTGTTATACTTCTGGTTGAGTTCAAAGATTTGATTTAAAGTTGCTTCTTCAAGTTCGTAGTCTCTAAGATACTCTTGTATCAGATCTTGCTGAACTTCTATGCTACGCAAATCATCTTTAAAAACTGAATTGATAATTTGGCTTTTATCTTTCTTTCCAAAAACATTGGAATAATAATTTACTGTCTCGGGTTTATATTTTGTCTTCGCTACGTCAATTGTACGCTTGATTACATCAATGGGCAAATTCACATTAGAGACCAAACGGAGCCGACAGCCTTCTTTAATCTGTGCTTTCGTAGGAATCTTTCCTTTCTTAGTGAGGTTAATGGTAACAAAAGGCTTAGGGTTCGCGATAGCATGATGTTTAACAGTAAAGGTGTCAACATCTTTGATATCCCAAAGAAGGAATCCTTTCTTTTCTGATTCTCCAAAATTTTGCTGAATTAAAGAACCGGCGTAACGTAGACGACCCTCTTTGTCTAGTTCTTGATTAGGTTTGTGAATGTCGCCTAAAAGAGCATAATCATATTCGGTTAAGCGGTCAAGACCAATATCTCCATGGGTCATGGTCCATCCCGTAGATGTTTTAACTCCTGCAACTGAACCGTGGAAAAGAGCAATGTTTATCTTATCCATATCAGTCGGAAGAGTCCAGTTTTCTTCATCCACAATAGACAAGACATGAAAACAAAAACCACCTCCAATATCCACCTCCGCAGAGTGTTTGTGGAAATGAATATTGGGGTGGTTCAATGCCGCAACAAGGGGGGAAACGGCATCGATCTTGGAAAGATTACGAAGATTAAGATCGTGATTTCCCAAGATAATATGATACGGAGCAATATCAGCTAACTTCTCAAACATCCTCGCAGCCATGTCAAAATAAGACGGGCTAAGGTTTAGTTTGGTGTGAGCTGTATCGCCTGTATTGACGATGATGTCTGGCTTTAATTCTTTAAGTTTAGAATAAAGCTCATTGAACACCTGTTCATATTCGTAATGGTATCTGTAGTTGCGAATATGAACATCGCTAATATGAGCAATCTTCATGCGTATATTATAACCACCGTTTCTAGAGAATCAAGCTTATTTTAAGCTTGGCGGGGCATGTTCGTGAAGTTTCTTTTTCTCTTCTTCTGTGGTTGCGCCAGAGTGTCCAGCTACGTCTCCTGTAGGGGCGCCGCTCATAGCGGAGGTTTCTTCAAGTTCTTCTTCCTCAACTACTTTAACGCCAGAGACTTCCTTCTCACTCTTTTTCAAAGGATCTGTTTCTCTCATTTTTGCCTCATCGTCTAGATCTTTCATGGTTCGACCGCCTCGAAGGGCGTGGGGTCGTCCAGCTTCCACGATTTTGGCAACTTCTTCTTTAATGATTTCTTTAAGTCTTGTTTTCGTGATTTTCATTTTTTTATTCTCTTCAAAGGTAGCGGCGGGAGAGCCTCTACCAGGAAACTGCGGGCGGTCTTGCTGCCATCCAGGTCGTTTACCTGCTTGGAAGTATTTACTTGCTTTTGCTGACGCTTCATAGTCTCCTTCCTCTTCGGGAGACATTGGTTGTACCACATCTTCCTCGGCAGAAACAATCGTGAGACCAGAGCCAACCAAAGCCTGTTCCATTTCTTCACGAGATAAGCCTAATTTATCAGCAAACGCTTGAATTAAATTACCCGGATTATCTGGATTGTCTGCCCATTTACGATCAGCCACTGTTTCATGTTCATCACTATACCAACTGCTGTCGTCTTCTTTTAATTTGCCAAGCTCTTCTTTAATGATTTCTTTAAGTCGTGTTTTTGTGATTTTCATTTCTTTTTATCCTTTGCCATTTTACGGAAAGTTTTGGCTAAATTGTAGCGCTTTGTTCCTGGCTTACATGTTGGACCACCGAACTTATCTCCAGTGCAAACACCTTCGGTTCCGCGCTTCTCAATGTCTTTTTCAGCCCCTTGAATCCACTTTTCATCTTTCTTTTCTTCAAGATCTTCTTCAGCTAGAACTGCTTCAAGCTCTTCTTTAATGATTTCTTTAAGTCTTGTTTTCGTGATTTTCATAAAAAACTCTCCGTATTCTATAAATAGTTAGTTTTTTTCTTAAAGTCTATGGGATTCCAACAGTAACGTCAGGCGGCGTGCCTCCGCCATAGAGATAAGAAACTTGGTCTGCTGTAAGTTCTCCATCCCAAACAGAGAACTCATCTAAATAGCCATCCCATGCTCGCGGCCAAGAAGCGCTACCTCCGTAGTTATAACCGAGAGCAAATTCAATATTTCCTTGGTTACAGCCGATGGTAGAGGGAATAGCTGTCCCACTATGTGTCGAATCTACCAAAGCGCCATCAATATAAATTCTCATCCTTGTGTCGGCTCCAGAATAAGTTACAACAACGTGATGCCATGTAGCGGCAGTTAATACTGCATCATCTGTTACCATAGAGGTTCCAGCTCCGGAGCAGGCGTTTGTATAAACACCAAACCCAAATGTCCGGTTTGTATAGTTCCAAATGGATGCGTAATATCCATCTCCGATCGATTCGCTAGACCAAGCAGTTATAGGTCGCATTATCGCGTCATAATTATCTGCATTTATCCAAATGGACCAAGAAAAAACGGTTGTCGGCTTAAGCGTTGCACTCGTTCCCAAATTTACATAGTCATTAGAACCGTCGAATGAAAGTGATGCTCCTCCGCTCTTGTATTCACTAGTAGACCAGGTGGCGCCGCCGATTGTACCATTGAGGTTATTTCCAGCGTCAGAAGAGTCTGCTGCTGTAACGCCTGTGCCTTCATTCATTCTAAGATAAGCTATAGGCGCAGCTGCATAGATATCGCTTTGATTTGTATGACCTAAAACTACATTACCTTGAACTAGGGCATCGCCCATTACTACTGACATAATATATTTTCCTTATTAATTAAATGCCGCCATCAAGATCAGGTGGTGTGCCGCTTCCATATAAAGTAGCTACCTGGGTGGCTGAAAGTTTTATGTCCCAATAAGAAGCTTCTTGTATATATGTACCTCTGGGCGAGGAGCCCAGGTAGGGCTGGTTGGAGGGTAGAGATTGTCCACCAATTTGAGTAGGCCAGTTTGGGTTTGTTCTGACCGCAGCCGGCATGGTCGTAGTGGCGTAATCCCAACCGGAAGTTGATGTTTCATCGCCGCCAACGGAACTTCCGTTGCGATATACATGCAAGCTTGCAGAGCTATAAGTCATCACAATGTGATTCCATTCATCCGCTGCGACGACGGCGTCGGTCTCCCGGAAGGTGCGTTCGGCAGCGCCATCCAAATCGTCGCCGTCACAGGCTATCCCGATCTTGATCTTCGCGGGGCTGCCTTCATCTAGACAGATATAGAAGCCCCGGTGGCGATTGTTTTGCCCTTCGGCAACACCCGCATCATATCCCTCAAAGTAATCGCCAGCGCCACATGAGGAGCCATCCCATGGGTCATTATTCGACCAACGATGCCACAATACTTTATAGCCGCCGAACCAGCCGGGTCCGTGAAGGTAGGCCCAAATTGATACAGAAAATGCATCGGTAGTGCCTGGATCGAGAAGCGATCCAGTACCGAGATTGAGGGCGCCCTGCATCTTTTGGTAAAACGAAGCGGGCGCTGTGAGGAATTGCGAGCTAGTGAATTCCATGCGAGTGTTGCCATATGGCCATCCGTCGCCGGGGGCTATTGGGTCGCAAGGAGCCCCCGAATAGGTGTGCCGAATAATTTTAGCATCAAAATTATTGCCCGCGTCAGAAGAATCTTGTACAGTCATCCCAAGTGAGGAACTGTGAGCGTCAGATCCGCCCCAACTGCTGTGATTGTCAACGTCCTCATTGAAGACGTTATCGTTAAGTTTATAATAAGCCACCGGATAAGTTGCGGCGGCTGGTGCGGATGCAGTGGTATGACCTAAAACTACATTGCCTTGAACTAGGGCATCACCCATTACTACTGACATAATATACCTCCTCTCATATTAATATACTTTCATGAATAAATAGAATTTATCTTTTATAAACACCGAATTATTTTTTCTTTGATGAAATATCTCTTGGGACATCTCTCCTACATCGTTGTATTCGGTTAAGCTAACTTTGTAAACTTCTATCCCATATTTTAGCAGAAGTTCAATAATCTTTATTTCTTTTTTTCTTACATCTGGATCTAGCGCCATGTATACTGTGGTATCGTTTCTTACAATCTCTTGAAATAACTTCGAAGTTTCGCGGAGGGTTGAGCCAAGAAGAGGAACTGCATTAGGTCCTGCAACGATTGCATCAAACGCTCCTTCAACGATGGTTAAATCGTCCTCAAAGTCCAAGAAAAGGTGGTTAAAAACGATGTTTCGGGATGCCTTGGGGTTGAGGTATCTCTTCCAATGCCCATCGTAGGAACGGGCAATAAAGTAGTTACTATGACCATTTAAGGAAAAGGATGGAATGATGATTCTCTTGGCGAAATCTCCATGTGAGCAGTAGCCAATCTTCCATCTTATAATGTCATCTTTTTTTATTCCTCTGCCTCGTAGATAGCGAAGGGCTTGTCCCGCTGAACGAGGAACGGCTTTGTTGGCGAGTGACTTAAACTCTTTGGGGAGTTCCACTCGTTGCTCTGGTTCGGGCTCAACCTCCGCAAACATCTTTTCTTCAAAAGAGGCGAGTTCGACTTTGTTTACAAGTTCCGACCACTTCTTCTTATTGTAGAGGTCGCCATATCGGCGTACAATCTTGGTTAAGTTTCGTCCTGACCAATCACAAACCCAACATTTCCAGCAATCCTTTTCTATGTTGATAGAGAGCTTGCGCTTGTGGTGTTCGCACTTGGGGCAGTGAAACAGCATTTCGGAGCCAGAGCCATAACAGTCTCCAAAGACTTCCCTTATAATTGCTGTTTTTCTTCCTGTTGACACTGAATAAGTCCTGCCTGTGCGATGACCCAACTATCAGCCTTGTCATAACAAGAAGGCTTGATATTGTTGTGCTTGGTATACTCTATTTCTATTTGAGGGACATTATCAATAACGTGCTGAATGACAACTTGTTTAGCTTTCGTTCCACGGGGTATTTTTAAGCCGCAAAGCTTCCTTGCTGACGAAGCTCCGATATACTCAGGCTCCATCTGGAATATTCTATAAGTAAGCCATGATACCACCCCGTTAAAACGAGCAAGAGTTGACAAAGTTTTTGCGGAAGAGAATCCAGATCTGAAAGTCTGGAGAGATTCTTCGATAAATATTCTATCGATTCTTGGGTGAACTCTTTTAAGCTCTTTAAGGTTATCTTCAACATGCTTCACCTTCTGGAAAAAGCTCTTGTATTTTCTTGTATCCCATGCATCATTATAAACAAGGGTTCCGTCTTTTTCAAGTATTGTTATGCCTGTGATGCTGGTGCTAACGTCTAAGCCTAATATCAAATGTCTACCTTTAGTTTGAAAGTAAAGTCTTTTTCTTCTGTTTTCTTTATTGGGGTGGCAACTTTAGCTATAGCAATAAGATTGCGATCTTTATCGTATATCCCTATTTCTGAAATATAAGTTTCACGCTGAAAACTTGCCGTATAATTATTATAAATGCTTTTAACAATATTTTTAACTGGAATTTTCTCATATTCTTTATATAAAAAAGAAGATGACATGAGTCCATAACTACCAGTTTCAACAAAAGTAGGATTAGTGGAATTATTTAAAGTATGGCGCGAGGCATGAGCGAACATAGTAATCGAAGGAACCTTCTGTGTTCCCTTCAAATCCAAAGTGTAACTTGATTCTTTTAAATAATCATTCCCGGTTGATCCAGAGGCTCCAAAATAAACCCAAGAGGCGTTATAAGCGGTAACACTATCCCGATATTCTTCTGTGTGGGCAGAGATATCCCAAGAACCAGTAAGTAAAATAATTCCTTGATCATATAAAACAATGCCCGCTACTTTTCCATCGTTATCTGAAATAGAACCAGAATATTGAATCAATTCGCCATTTTTATAATAATCTAAAAGTCTTCCCGCTAATGTCCCGGTTGTGTAAAACTTTAAGTCTACGGAGCCTTTTTTAATTGTCGAACCATAAAAGATAGAAGGGACGCTTATCATGGTCATCATCTGCCGATCCATATTCCACCCTCCCAATAGAGAATCCGAAGAGGCAGAATATTGATAATATGGGCTTAAACGCATATAATCATTAGTGGTGTTCTTTAACGCCATGATATGTCGTCTATACTGAAAAGGAGCAGTTGAAGGTATAGGTAGATCACCCGTATACTCTAAATAAAATCTCCTATCAATAGTAGCAGACATAGGGTAACTGCCGGTAATTATATCCCCATAATCAAATCCCATATAGGAATCGGTAGAAATTGTCTTTAAAGCCGACAAGGTACTGTTCTTAGTCACAAAAGGATATATAAAATTATCTGAGCGTCTGTCGATATTCAGCTCGTATAAACTAATATTTCCATCGGGAACGTTTTTAACCGGATTGGAAAAAGAACCAGATTGGCTTGCTTTGTGGTTATAATAATAAGAACCAGAATATATTAGAAAATTAACACGAGGGTAGGTCTTTATTCTGCTAACAAATACATCGTTTGGTCCAAATTTATAAATTCCCATATCATAGTGCCTAGTAATCCAATCTAACTCTTAATGTTAGTTCTGTCTCAGGTGTTTTTTTCAAGGGTTCAGATAGTTTGGCTACGGCAAGAAGTTCATTCGCTGCACTATACAATCCTACTGTTGTAACATAAGAAATTGGACTATCGGTAGAAACCGTTTTAACTCTTATTTTACTTGCCGATAAATAAGTTGGGTTTGAACTATAATTGAAATCGTTGTGATTTGCTCTACAAAAATAGATAGTCGAATTAAGTTCAGTCGTATTGTTAAAAGAAAGATTATAAATTCTATTTCTAATACCGTTGGCAATAGTATCAATAGAAGACCCGCTAATGGCATTAAAACCCGCTCCTTGGGTTGCTACGTCGCCGTAAGAGTTCCAGAAAGTGGTACTTCCTACAAAAGAAGCAGAAGTAACAACTTGATCTAAAATTCCACCTTGGACATTATTATTAAAAACAGAACCAGAAACAACCGCGATTCCAGCTTGGTAAAAAAGCAATCCGCAAGGAACACCATAAGCCTCTTGCGAAAAGGCGGCGCTTCCCGTCCACAAAACGCAAGGTTCTGTGGCAGAACCTTCTTGCGCCGAGGATGTTGCGTAGAGAATACCATATTCCCCAGCCGGTGAATTTACTTTATATCCTGTGCTGCCGCTATAATCGGTAATCAAAATACGATCTTGAAAAGTATGCTGGTTCGATGCTAATTCTTGGAAAGCTGAACCTACGCCTAGTTCAAGATTAAAAGATCCTTTCTTAATCTCATCTTTTGCGAGGAGACGTGCAAAGTTAAGGAAAAAGCACGCATCTATTTTAGTGCCCCCAGCAAGGATATTTCCATCTTCATCAAAACGTCGGATAGTGCCGTCGGCTTCATAACCCATTAAAACTTGCGCCATCTCGTTGTAAAGATTAACTTTTTTAGTATTTTGTGTACTAGTAGAAGAGCTTAAAGCCGAACCAGTAGAATACCCCATCGTAATGTCAAAAATATGATTAGCCGAGGAACTGAGATAGGGATAATCATACACGGACTCAAACATTCCATGAGAATATGTTTTAATATTTTCTTCCGAGCCAAGAGCAACAGCGCCGCCGCCATTATAAGTTCCAGAAACAATACTTCCAGTAATTGGAATTGCTTCATGTAATAACGTTCTTGTCGAAGTTATATCATTATTTGTTAATGTTTTAAATACGGTAGCCATTTTTGTTCCTCATTATTGCTTCTTAATGTATCTAATAGGAATATCCATAGAATATCCTGTTGTTCCGCCTATTACTCTAATATTAGAGTCAATAAAACGGTATACTCCATCGCCACCAATTGCTAAAGTAAAGCCAGAGCCGCCCAGAGTATCAAATAAATAAGTACTTGTTGCTAAATCTATTGACGAGGCAATCATGAATTTCAATCTTGTTCCTTTGGGTCCGTGAATTCCCCGATACAATATATTGGTGACGGGTTTGTTTGCATTGATTTTTCCCGGCCAGGTATCGATAACATATCCTGTATTGGTCGTTAATGAAAAATAATAACTCGCTATATTATCATCATCTACATAAGAACTGTTCGCAATCTGACCTGGATTCGTAGCAGAGGCAATTTTTCCAAATCTGTTGTCCATCTCTACGATATATTGAGTCTCCACTAAATCTGAATCGAGAGCCACTGTATCCGGTATTTCCGTAGTATCTAATCCTTGTTCGCAGCGGATATAGTTGGCTTTAGACAAACTTTGACCCGAAATAATCCCCGACATCCAGCCCCCGTTTTCGCCCAGGTCGGTTTGGATTTGTGTTTCAGTATCTTGATCAACTGCTACCAAAAATGTGTTGTTGGTCCATATGGTCGTGGTGGTTGTAGACTCTTCGTTTAATTTAATTACCGGAAGATACAAAAGATTATTTCTTCCCAGCGAGAGTAATTTGGATTTAGCAGAAGATGCATTGTTTGTGAAAGCTTCTAAAACAGGTGTTTGCATAATATTTAGATCGTAATAAGCCGACCCGCTAGCGTTATTTTTATTATACTCTGCATAGTTAATTTCATCGTCGCCGAGAGCAAACTTAGCAATCTTAAAGCTGCCATCACCTTGAGCCAACCTAAACCGCCCTGTGTCGGTCAAGACTGCGTCTAAAATAATGTCTCCGCTGTTATCTAAAAAGCCCATTAAATTACCTCCTTCTGTAATTAGATGCTACATACACTTTTTATAAATAGTCATTTTTATTCAATTATTTTCTTTTATATTACGATCTTCTCTTGATCGTGAGTAAACTTAGTGTTGATATCTAACACTCTGCCAGTTTTCTTTGATTTTAATCTTATTTTAAATCTTCTATTTCCTTGAAAAACAGATTTTTCCGCTACTCCAAGAGAAAAATTCTTTATGTCGAATGCGCTTTCCGGCTCTTCTGTTCCTTCGTCTGGCTCTGGCTGACTAACCTGATTTTCACTAGGTTTAATATATATAAATCTCTTTCCTGATTTTGAAATAATCCTTAATTTCTTGTGTTTTTCAAAATCTCTTTTGTTTTCTTCATTTATTTGGAAAGTCCTCATTACCGGGAAAACCATTCCCGAATTTTCTACGATTTCTACTTCATAAACTTCTGTGGGATTAGAATATTTTCCATGATTGTCAATTGCCCGGAAAGTAAAGTAGTTTTTTTCATTAAAATTCAAACGTACTTTTAAAGAATTGTTTGGACCTACTATCTGATTTAACATGTTACCATCAAAATCCTCATAGCCGGTCGGCTTTTTTGTAAGACGATAAATCTCAAACGATTCCGAAGGCTCGTCCGATTTATAAAATATTTCATTTCCTAGAAGGATCATATCATCTTCTTCTTCGGGTGTTAAATTCAGTCTATTGTTAATTTGCATTTGCAAAATAATAGCCGCCTGAAGCCAATCGTTGTCCCCAATA
>Ga0098039_1000725_pt1 | contig 13437 bp, 20 predicted proteins | sample 6_EtaG_FD_75047 | JGI IMG/M metagenome (GOLD analysis project Ga0098039, IMG submission 75047) | Marine viral communities from the Subarctic Pacific Ocean - 6_ETSP_OMZ_AT15160 metaG | ecosystem: Environmental > Aquatic > Marine > Oceanic | place: Pacific Ocean | collected 2015-01-08 | reverse complement strand
CTTACTCATTGATTTTATCATCGGAAGCATATACTCTTGAAAAACGTAGTTCTCAAACTTCTTGTCTATCATTGAATCTATTGCACCTTTATATTTCTTTGATTGCTCTGGAGGTATTACCGACTCACTCTTTAATACTTTAGCGAAAATTTCACCATCTTTAAGTTCTGGTTTTTTACCCTCGTGAAACTCTGGGATTGGTTGTGCTGCTATTGTTGCGATTTGTGCTGCACCTAAAGCACCCATTAAAGCACCAAACGGAATATTTGGGACTACTAACCCAGTGGATAAGGCTTTAATAACTGCCATTGAAGTTGCTATCGTTGCCTGAATTATCGCCCCTGCTTTGTCTGCTTTGAATTGCTTTGTTAATATTTTAGCACGTTCCTTTTCTGCCTTTTCTTGAATCTCTTTTTGTTTCTTAGCTAGTTCTTCCTCTCCTAATCCCTGTGCTTCTAGTGCTTCTAAGGCTCTCTTTTCCTCGTTATCTATGCCTATAAGTTTGTTCTCATTTGCTTGTCCTATAATTGCAGATAGTTGTCCCTCTACTTCACTCGTTATTGCAGCAATTTTATTAATCTGCTCCACTCTTTTATTAAAACTTTCGTCTCTTTTTCTTTGATTTTCGTCCTCTATTTGCTTAACAAACTTGTGGACATCCATTTGCATATCCCTTTTTTTATTCATGGCTGACGCTTCGGCTGCTGCTTTCTTTGCAATATCTTCCTCAGTTTCAGGTGCTTTCATTGCATCGTTTAACTTCTCCTGTGCTTTGGTGAGTTTATCGGTAGCATCTTTTAAGTCTTTCAAAGTATCTTTATCAAGATCACCGGCTAATGCCTGGTCTAATAGTTCCTTTTTAAGTTTAGAAATAACCCCTTGCAATAGTTCAAACTCTGTTTTGGCTTTCTTTGTTTCGCCTTTTAAGATTTTCATTATCTCTTTAACTCTTGCTTGATTGTCTGCTAGTTCTTTGCTGCCAATTATTAATCCATCCTGAGCCTTTAAAAGTTCTTGTTTCTCCTTTTTTAAGTCACCTATCGTTTTAGCCCTATTCTTTTCTGCTAGTATTATTTTCTCTTCTTGTTCGATTTCTTCTTTGGTTTTCTCGATATTTTCTTCCTGGAATTTCTTTGCTTCTTCTTTTGCTTTTGCTATCATTAAAAGCTGTCGTCTGTAGTTTCCTGTTTGATCTGCAATAGCTATTAATTTTTCCCACCATGAAACATCAGCGTCAATTAATCCTGTAGTAGTATTTAATAGTTCCGTCATGGAGTCTGTTGTGCTTTTTAAAACACCATCTGACCCACTCATGGAAAGGATTAATGTCTCCCAAGCATTCCCTAGTTCATCAAGTGAGCCATCTAGATTATCAGTATTAATTACCATTTGAGCCATAGCGTTGCCAGTATCATTTAAAGCACCATCTAGCTCGAAGAAAATATCCCTTTGTTTAATTAAAGTCAGTAATCCTGCAGCTCCAGTGATACCGACTAATTTCGTGGCGGCATTAACGTCAAGATTTCTTGCTGCTAGTTCTTTAAGGGTTGCGTTCAAACCGACCATTGAAGGGTTAATCTTTTCGTCGTTTTGTTTGGATAGTTTTAATAGTAAACTCTTTAAGGCTGTTCCGGCTTCCGTTCCTACAATAGAACCCTTTGCTAGTGCTTGGATTGCTGCATTAGTAGTCTCAAAACTTAGTCCTGTCGCTGCTGCTGCTGCACCGGCATTCTTTAAGGCTTCACTGGTAGCCGCAATAAAAGATGAACCCTTTTGTTGAGAGGTTGCAAATATATCTGTAAACTTTGCAGCTTCGTCAGCACTTGCACCATATTGATTCATAGCCCCAGTCAAAGCAAGTGATGCTGTCGTGGCGTCAATCCCTGCCGCCTTGCTTAGTATTAAAGCTTGTTTGGTAACCTCTGACAATGCTTTGCTATTCTTAAGTAGTTCAGGCTGTGCCGAACCTATCATTGTAAAGGCTTTTACGACTTCCGTTGCCGATGTCTTTGTTTCTTGTCCTACGTCTTTCGCTGCTTGTTTAAAGAACTCCATTTCTTTTGCCGTAGAGCCTGTAATACTTTGAAGGGTAGAGAGTTCCTTCTCGAAGTCTTTTAAAGTGTTTATAGCATTCCCGACTACTTGCTGGATTGCGAATGCTCCTAGCATAGTAGAGCCTAGAGCAAGAGCCTTTTTAGTTAGGAAGTCAAACCCTGCACCCATTCTTGCCGACGTGCGTTGAAAAGATGCAGCGTTTGCCCTATCTACTTTACCGACCTTTTCAAGTTGGTTAATAGTCTTATTGAGGTCTTTACTATCTCCAGTAATCTTTATTACTACGGTCTCCAGAGCCATTAAAAGTCATTTTCTGTAGTTTTCTGTCGGCTGTTTGCCCTGGTCTGTTCTAATAGTATGTGATGGTCATACCAGCTTAATCGACCTAGTTCTTCAAAGGTCATTCCGTTTGTTTTTGCTAGTACCATATTACTTGACATTCGTTCGTCTCTTTTTAGTTGGACATTATGGTAGAAATGTTCCTCAAATGCTCCGTCGTTATCTCCTGTCCCACCTTCATATAAGTTGCTAAATCTTTGTCTGATATATCCACTGAGCCAATCAAATTGCTGAAAAGCGTTTTGAAAAAAAAAGCGTCACCCTGACTTTTAAACAGATCAATCTTTTCTCTACCTACTAGATCGTCGTACTCGTAAGGACTTTCTTCTTTAGTAAAGTAAACAACCGAAGCAATTTTGTAGATAATATCAGTCTCGTAGATCATTTCTAATCGTTCCTTTAGTTGGTTGTTTAAAGTGTTTACCTTAAAGATGTCTATATTGTTACTATTTAAAATCTTCTCTACTGCTTCCGTGTGTTTAATAAGAAAGTCCCTAGTTGCTCTCATTGTTAATTCGTTATAGAAGTCATTAACAGTTAAGGCACGTTGACATTTAATCTTTGCTATGTCCTTAAATTGGTAGTAATTAACACCCTCTATTGAAAACACTTTCTGAATAGCATCTTTTAGCTCAGGCTTTCTTTCGGTCTTACTTTTAATCCAGTTAAGAAGTTTCATGAAATAGTTTGTTATACTCAGTTTCTAGCTGGTGCTGATAACCTCGATTAATTATCTTATTGCTTCTTTTGATCTCGTATTGTTCACCTCGTTTTCTTAAGATAATCTCTACACCTGGCATTGCTTGTTTCTTAAACCATCTCTTCCCACCTTCACAATCGCAATGCTTGTACATCTGAAACCCTATGTTAAGCAGAAAGTCTATCATTTACAAATGAGTTTAATCCACTTAGTGCAAATATATAAATAAAATAAATAATAATATTAGTTAAATTGTAATCATTGAAAACCCAAAAGACCCATGAGTGAATCGAAGCCATACAAACAACACAACCAAATAAAGGCTTTTTAAAGCTATTAGGGGCGTTTCTAAGGTAGTATCTTATCCACCATAGTACTTCCCTATCGTTTGGGTCTGCTTTGCCATCTACGTCGTTATATTGCGTTGCCTTATAAAAGCCAAAGATATATAAACAATTAAAAACTAAGAGTAAGATTATATTCATAGCCCTAAGTGATTAAGTTCGTCACGCATGAAGTTATGAATTAAGTATCTAAAGCAATCCAAGAGGTCGGACTGCTGTTCCATCTTTGAGCGATCTTCTTTGACTATCTTTAATTTCTCAGGGTCGTACTCAACGTTTTTACAATCCCAGATAGTTTGTTTGCAGTTTTCTTCATCAAAGATTATCTCTGCTCTGCTTAGTAAGGTATTAACCTCCATCCTAGAGATACGATGTAAAGGGTTCTTACCTGGTAGTCTTACTTGATTATCACTTAACGAAAGAACATCTTTTATCTTACGATAGTAAGTTAGTCCTTTTTGTATAGCTGATGCGTGTTCGCCTGTCTGGTCACCGGTTATTATAAATAAAGCGTTTGGATATTTAATTAAAATAATCTTACACATTTCTTCAATGTCTATATTATCGACTATTTCTTCAATGACGTGCAGCTTATTAAAATCAGGCTTCTGAGCGACAATACAAGTCAAAGGTTCACGATTAAAGTCAAACGATAGATAAGTCTCTAAGTCTGATCTCCACGTTGTTTTGCCTACATGGTTATGCGTAAAGTTAAAGCAGAAAGCCATAGCGTTTTGATCTAAGCTCTCAGCCATTATCTCCTGTCTGAACTCGTGGTCGTTCATTTGTGATTTCATTATCTCTAGTTCGTCCTTAGAGATGTAGGGATTGGTGTAGGTAGAGAGCGTCCAGGAAGCCCAGTTGTCGTACTTCTTAGGGTAGTCTGTTAATTGAGTAAAGAAAGTCTTTTTACCTTTAGGAGTGCTTAGAATCCAACAATCACCTTGATAGTCTGCTAGTGTTGGTCTTATAGCCTGTCCCCATGCTTCTTGAAAGTTTCTAGACTTCTCTGCTTCGTCTATTATTACACGTTTATACTTACGTCCACGTCCTGAGTTCGGGTCTTCCATTGACCAGAAGTCTATCTTCCCACCACCTAAGATCGTTATTGATTTTAGTTGTTCGTTCTTTGATTGTGTTACTTCAAATAAGGTGTGCTTCATTTCATTCCAAATCTCTGCCAAGTCTTTGTAAGTGGGTGTCCAGTAGCCTATCGGGTCATTGTCTAACATTGTATTAATAGCTAAGTCTTTTGCTAGTTCAGTCTTTCCCCATCTTCGACCTATCCTTAAAACATTAAACCTCTTAGACTCTTTTAGAACTTCCTTTTGTGCTTTGTGGAGTTTTAATAAGCGTATTTCTTTAACACTATCCACGAATGACTTTAATTGTTATTTCTCCAGCATCTTTGCCAGTAACTTCATGTCTCAGAGCATAGTCTTTTTTATATCGTCTTTCTAGAATCCAGGCTGCTGCAGTCCAAGTCTTAACAGAAGCTTTCTCAATTCTAACCTCCATTTTTTTCTTAAACTTAGAGTGTGCTTTTTCTATAGCGTCCCTAAAGTCTTGTTTCTCTTGCTTCCAACGATAGAACGTTGTCCTGTTAATTCCAGATAGGGCACAAGCATCTTCTTGCGTTCTTCCTTCCTTTACGTGGTCACAAATTTCTTTTATTACTGCTTTAGTATATTTCACTTCTTTTTTTTAGTTGCGTAATATCTTTTTACCTGGGACTTAGTATAAGTCTTTCCTGAAGGACTTTTAAGTTTTCCCTTGCTCTTTCCTTTGGTTATTTTCTTAAAAGGCATATACGTAATTTAATTAATAAAGTTTAACAAAAGTAGTTATTTTTTTAATTCTTTTATTTTGTCTTTGTATTCATCTATTAAAACGCTTAGCTCAAACTTTCCTAAATTAGATATATTATTCTTTTTGATCTCTAAGTGTTGTAATACTTCCTCTCCGTACTTTTTAATTAATCCTTCTCTATATCCTTGTATATTTCCAGATAGATGCATATTACAATATACACATTGTCCATTAACGTTCTTTTCATCATACCTGGTAGACATAAACCGTCTAGACCAATAGTGACCAGCGTTGAACTGATTTAAAGGCTTTGTCTTTTGACAGCTTATGCACTTAAAAAAGTCTTGTCCTCCGTCCCTTAGTTTAATATACTTCGAGAATAAACGATCTAATTTCTTTTTAAGTTTTGGTGTTGTTAAGGTACTCTTTTTTTTTATCATTTCAAAGTAATATAGTTTTATAGATATGATATGCAATTTTAGCCATCATTAAAGGAGGTACTGCCCTGCCTAGTCTTTCTGTTTTGTGCGTGTATTTTTCCCCTAAATAATAGTCATCAGGAAAACTCATAAGTCTAACAAGTTCTGGTACTGTTAATTCTCTATTTTCTTCCCAATGGATTAAACACGCACCCTTATTCCCTTGTCTTTGGCAGATAGTAGGACAAGGCTGATCTCTTAAAATCCTATGTAATCCATAATAACCACTTGGAGCATATTTATCTCCACTTTCACCCTCTTTAAGCTGAAAAACATAATTTTTTACTATTCCCTCACTATGAGTGGCATCTTTTATATCTTTAGAGCTATTTATTACACTTTTACAGGCATCGTAAGAAGTAATAATATGTTTTCCTATTTCTGGATATATTATTTCTTTTTTAATATCATTTCTTACACCAATAAAGATTGTCCGTTCTCTAGATTGAGGTACACTATAATTTTTCGCATTCAACACTTTGTATCTTACTCTGTAACCACAATTAACTAAAGTATGATATATAGTATTTTTATGTTCTCCAAATAAGTCTATCTGTTCGCTTCCTAAAAGACTAGAGGCTGTTCCCATTGTTAGTCCTTTTACATTTTCAGCGACAAAAACTTTTGGTTGAACTTCTTTAAGTATTCTTGCGTATTCAAAAAACAAATCATCTGTTATTTGCTTTGTATCTGAGTATTTTTTTTCTTTACCCCAGTCTTTTTGACGTTTCCCTGCAGTTGAAAAACTAGCACAAGGAGGTGAGCCATCTAAAATATCAAGCTCTCCTGGTTTTAAGTTTATTTGTTCTAGTATTTGAGAGCCAGTTAATTTTCTTATATCATCTTTAAAAATAAAAGTATCTGGGTAGTTCTTTGCATACGCATTCTGAGCCTCAGGGACGAATTCATTTATAGCTAATATATTACCTCCTGCAAGACGATACCCTGTAGAACTCCCACCACCACCAGCGAATAGAGAAACAACATTAAAAAGTTTCTTCTCAGATCGTTTTTTTACTAAGTCAAGATTATAAATAAATGGTTTCATTTTATTGCTATTAGTCCGATAAAATTATAAGATTGCCAGAATTGTGTTATCTTTTGAAACCCAGAATTTTTTAATATATCTAAATTTTGATTCATTGTATTGGGTTTCATTATATATCTAAGATCACGCTCCTTTTTTATTATTTCTTCCTCGCTAAAGTGATTGCATTTATAATCATAATAACTAAAAGACAAGACCTCTTGTAGTAAACCATTTTCCTGGTAAATCTTCTCACATAAAATAAATGCTCCACCTTTATTGAGTCCGTTGTATATAGTCGTGCAATAGTTTTGTCTACTCATTCTATTTAAAAATTGCATCGTAAAGATAGAATAAACCAAACACGCATTTTTTACTTCAAATTCTTTGTTTAGATCAGCATTTTTAAAATTGATATTATCTTCATCGTATTTAGGTAAAATATTAGCATTGTCATATCCTATTTTTAAATTTAGACAATTAATTTCCTTTAATAGTTTGCCTGTAGAACAACCAAGATCATATATAATAGTGTCTTTTGTTATAAAATACTCTGATATTGAAAGAATTGAATTAATTAAGACATCATAATTTGGAATAGATTTTAAGATATGATTATCAAAATTTTCTATTGTATTAAAATCAAATTTTTTCATTTTAAAGAGTATTGACAGAAGTTCTTATCTCCTTTTGTTATTCTCATTGCTTGGATATTATGACCTAAGTTTCTAATATCCCAAATCCTTGAAGCTAGTCTAAAGCATCCAAATTGATTCAGGGCTTCCAAAGGTGTAATCTTATTTCCTTTTTTTAAATAGTTTAATATTTGTTCTGTTTGTGTCATAGTTTCTAAGTTTAATTAATTATTGATTTTAAAGCATTTTATTGTCATTGTATATATTGTATTAGTTTACTATCAAAAGTCCGTTAAAAGCCTTTAAAATACGTTTTAGGGCTGTTTAGATAGTTTTGTTATTAATTCAAATTGATCGTGTATAAATTTATGCACTTCGTTTAAATTCTTGCAATGTCGTATTAAGATTTCCTTCTTCTCTTTTTTTGATTCTTTAGACAATACTTTAATAGCTCTAGAATCGCCTTTAATAGCTTGTTTTCTTATCTCTAAGTCAGCGATAATACTTTCAATCGCTCCAGTGATTGCCTGACGTTTAAAAAATAAACTCATGGATATATAGTTTTATTTAATTCATCTTTATAATAAAATCTCTGAATTTCTTTGTCATAATAAATACTTTCTTCGCCTCTTAATCCGACTTCTTTAGGCTTTGCCTTTTGGATTATTACCTTCATTTCATTGTTTATGTTTCCGTTTTCATCAACGATCTTTTCTCTATAGCAACACATAATCGTTTGTGCTTTGTTAGCCCACTCAGCACCACCAGCTAAATTGTAGATCGTTGGTGCGTCATAACTGCCAGAGGGATTCTTTTTTAACTGATGAGGGTGTATTACTATAAATATATGTAATTTGTATTTCTCTGCTTTTTTTCTGAGCTTTCCAAGTTGGTAGGCTAAATAAATATCTTGACGACCTCCGTATGCTTCAAAGTTATGCTCTAGCTCGTTCCAGGGGTCAATCGAGAAAGTGTTTAATCTTGTTTCTAGTAGGGTGTTATCAATACATTCATGAATAGTATCTAGGTCTTTTTTCTCTGAGTCTAAAAGAAAAAAATGATTATTAACAATATTAAAAGCCTGTTCCCAGTCTGTGTCTGATGCTTCTTGCTCAGGCTTATTTAAAAGTTTTCTTTGTAATTCATAGACTATCCTTGCTGGTGTTCCTGTTTCTGGACTTTCTAATAAGTGTTTCCAGTTATATAGTTTAGTAAGCCTTATTAAAATTTCAAAGTGTAGCTCAGTCTTTCCATGACCTGGTATGCCTGTGATGTAAGTAGTACAGCCTTGTTTAACCCTATAGATGTCATCTACCTTTCCAAGCTCTAAGCGTTGCCCTTCGTTAATCCCTTCAGTTCTTAGCTTTATGGCTTCGTTATAGTGATCTTCTGCTTTAGTAAATCCTTCCATTTTATTTAGTTTCTAATTCTTGTTGAATTTCTTTATGTAATTTATTATGTAATTCAACCATTTCCTTCCAGAAATCATTTAGTGTAAAATGAGGCGATTGGTTTCTACCACTACAACGTAATTGTATATAATCTGCTATTTCTTTCTTATTCATAATTTAGGTTTTAATTATAAACTTGGTTTTTCATTTTCCTTATTTTAGTAGGTTCGTCATCCCACCGCTTTTGATTTAGATAAGTTTGAGGGTTAGGTATGAACTGACCTGAATCTTTTAACCATTGTTCACTTAAGATTTGCCAATCTAACGCATCAGATATTTTATCCTTCTCTGTCTTGCTAAGTTTCTTCCACGAACTGAACGCAGCACCCTTTCCCGTCTTTTTAGGATATTTAGTCCAAAAGTCAATAAAATCGGACGTATATACACTATTTATACTCTTTCTTTCTTTATTATATTCTTTAGGTGTTGTTAGTTGTTTGTTAGTTGTTTGTTGATTGTTTGTTAGTTTGCTTGTTGATTTGCTTGTTAGTTCGTACTGATATATATCGTAGTTCCTGATAGTAATTAAGCTATATTTGTTTGTTGATTTGATTGTTATTTCGTTTGTTGATTTTAGCCTTTTTAGACAAGTGCGAAGAGATTGTAAGGAAATCCCAGTTTCAGCACTTAGACTATGTAATCCTGTGATCAGCTCACCACGTTTAATATCCTGACCTCTCCAATTCCTGCCCTGGTAATTGGCTTTTAATAGTAAATGTAGAAATAAAGCAACCATATTAGCGTCGTTTGACCATTCCCATTTTAAGAACTTATAATGTAGTTTTATCCAGCCGTTCATTTACACTATTGTAATAAGTTTTAACAAAAAATTTTTAAACTAAAAGCCCTAATTGTTTTAGTCTTGTTATTTCGATAGCGTTCCAGTTATCTTCATTTAGTCGTGAATCTAGCGTGGGTCTACTGACTTGTAACTGGTCAGCTAACCAAGTTTTCTTTCTACCTTGTTTCTCAATAGCATTAATTATTTTATCGCTTGTTTTCATATTACAAAATTGTAAATTATATCAATATAAAAAATAAATACTTTTAAAAGTTATTAACATTAATTAATTATTAATTCTATTCACCTGATAATGTAACTATAGGCGATATAATACCATTTATACGCACGTAATTAATATAATGAACAGACCAGCTTAAACCAATATCCCATTCTGGCATATCTTCTATAATAGAATCACAGTCAAGTAAATCCGTATCATTTGGTAAAAATGGTAAATCCCATTCTAATTCAATCTTATTATTAAAACAATATTGATTTTGTTCTTCCGTATAAAAGCTGCTATTAAGTACGATATATATTTTCATTTTTGAAACTTATAAAAATCATTAACAAAACATTCCTAGTTCTTTATAAAGTCGGTTTTCTGCTATCTTTATATATTCATCATTAAGCTCAAACCCTACATAATTACGATTTAATTTTCTTGCCACTATTGCTGTAGTGCCACCACCCATAAAAGGGTCAAGAACAAGACCATTTTCAGGACAACCAGCTTTAATACATGGCTCTATAAGTTTCTGAGGATATACGGCAAAATGAGCATCACTACATGGTTTTGTATTGACTGTCCATACTGATCGTTTATTTCTCTTTTCATTTATAGTGACAAAAGAATCTCCTAAACCACTTCTTTTATCATTTCCAAAAGAAATTGATTTCTCCTTTATCGCATCTGCATCATAAAAATACTTTGATGACTTGGTTAAAAGAAATATATATTCGTGTGACTTTGTGCATCTGTCTGTAACGCTCTCAGGCATAGGATTAGGCTTATGCCATATAATATCCTGTCTTAAATACCATCCATCAGATTGTAAGGCAAAGGCAACCCTCCAGGGGATACCGATAAGGTCTTTAGGTTTAATATCTTTATTTGGTTTCGGTCTTGTAACTCCATAATCATTATTACCTCTTAATGATTGATTAGTTGTAGTTTCCCTGCCACTACTTGAATAACTATCTCCAAGATTCAGCCAAACAGTACCATCTTTTTTCAATACTCTTTTTATCTCCCTGAATAGCTTAACCAGATTTTCCACAAATTCCTCTAGTGTTTCTTCTAAACCTAATTGTTCATCTTTTCTGATAGCACCACAGTCTTTGCAAATATCTTTATAATATATTTTACCAATATCTTTAACATCATTACCTACTGTAGCAGAAACAGATGGTTTAAATTTTGGTTTATGCTCACAATTCTTATCACCACCTTTCCATTTAGCCGTTCCGTAATCCCTCAACCCCCAGTATGGGGGTGATGTAACACAACAATTAACCGACTCATCAGCTAATCGCTTTAATCCTGTTAAACAATTTTCATTAAATATCTTATTCATTTTTGAAACTTATAAAAGTCATAAACACCTAGAACCTCTTTTGATATTAATGTAAACTTATTAAAATAACTTTCTTTGATCTCTGCTGGGTGATTGTCTGTCTTAAGATAAAACATTCCACCAGGCTTTAAGACTTTAAAAGCGTTATTAATATATTTAATTATTTCCTCAGTAGTAAAGTCACAAAACCCTAAAACACCAAAAGAAATTAAGACATCAAAATAATTCTCGTGTTCTATTTCTAAAAAACTTCCTAGAATAAAAGTACCACACGACAAACCCTCTATTTCCCTAACGTCCATAACGTAATAATCAATCTTTTCATTATTAAATAATCTTTTATTGTATTTATTGTAAAACTCACAACCAATATCCAAGACTTTGCCGGTTGTCTGTCCTATTTCTTTGTAGATTTCACGTTGTTTGTGACGATCATAATGCTGATTCCAGAAGTGTAAAATCTCAATCGTCTCAGCTCCAAATAAAGGATTGGTTAAATAAAGATTATAGTCAAAAGCTATTAAGTTATCACAAACAGAAACATGATGAATATTAGTCTGGTCTAGCTTAAAGATCGTTTCTTCTTTTAATTCGTCTTTTGTTAGTTTAGTAATCTTTTGCATCTGCAATCCTTCACCATACTTAGTTTCATTTAATTGAATAGGTCTGTAAAGGTTCTTTCCTACCTTAAAGATACTACCAGCTCCACGTCCGTTGCCATGTCCTCCATACTCAAGACCCTTATTAGGGGTGTCTTTGTGAAGTGTCCATTCTCCTTTTAAAGTATCAGAGTAATAAAGACAATATTTCCCTAAAGTTAAATTATAAGTAAATAAATAATAAGCATCTAAATAAATAATGTTTGAATCAATGCAAGGGTCTGGTAAAAGATCAACAAATTCAATCCAATCGTTAGGAAAGTTCTCAGCTTTGTATAATGTTAAAGGCTTTCCGTCTACACCCTGCTCTGGAAGCATATAGACCTCTCCTTCGGCTTCAAATACAAAAGGATAGGATAAGTGCCACGAGCGTTCAAGAATCTCTGTAAAGCCACTAAAACCCTCAGTGATATCAGTATATACTAAGCTACCACGCTCGTGAGTGTAAACCTCAGCAAATAAATAAACCCTATCGTCTTTTTTAAATAAAAAAGGGTCGGCTAAATAAATGTCTTTTTGGCTGTTTAAATTATAAAGTGAAAAGTAATTAGGTGTTTTTAATTCCTTAATAGACTCCAAAGGATTGTCAGTTTTAAAGTAGAACGTATGAAACCTTGTACTGCTGCTGATTATCTCGTTAAAGATATTAATGTCCTCTATTAAATTCATTCTTTTTATCTATATTATATTGCTTTCGTCCGTTAGTAAAGAACCAGCCTAAGTTCTTGTTAAACCAATTAACAAATCGTTTAAGTAATTTAATAAAATCCATTTAGTTCACATTCTACTTCTTGGCTCAGTTCATCTGTTCCAAGTCCTAAGTCGTTTGATACTTCTGTTAATACTTTCTCATAAAGGTCGTTAAATTCGTGGCTCTCCATTGAGCCGAAAGATATACTTACAGGCAACCAGATAGTGCCTTTGTCCGTTTCTATGCTCTCATAAAACCCTGCTTTCATCTGCATTACATATCTATAATGATCTTTGTTTTTATAATGTTCCTGGTTCTCAAATCCTAATTTAAGCAAAGCAAAGTATTTCTTAAGTAACTGATAATTTCTGGGGTGTTTTAAAGTGACTATCCCGTCCCAGTCTAAAGGTAAACTTTTCAGCTTTTCTTCATCTTCTGAGTTTAAAGGCTTTAACCCTCCGAGACTTTTATACATATTTACTTGCATAACACTATTTTAATTTCTTCAAATGCTTTTAGCTGAGCAGGGGTGTGTTTCCTTTTATTTTGTTGTTCAGTATAGAGAAGCATATCAAATCTTTTACGCCATTTCTCGTACCATTCTCTATGTATTACGTGGTTTAATTTCTTACCACAAACTGGACACTTAGTTCTTTTCATTTGACTTTGTTTTCTGATTCTTTATTTTTTTTCTGATTCTTTGAACAATTTTTTCCAATTTATTTTCATCAAACAGAGTCTTTTGTTCTATTGGTAAACCAAAGCTGACTCTTATTTTCTCCATCGCTTTACTATAAGATGGTGTAAGTTCTTTGCCCCAAAATTCCTTTAAAAGATTACGTTTAAATTCATTATAATTGCTACAATTTTCAGCACGTTCAAATATT
>Ga0098039_1000718_pt1 | contig 13556 bp, 24 predicted proteins | sample 6_EtaG_FD_75047 | JGI IMG/M metagenome (GOLD analysis project Ga0098039, IMG submission 75047) | Marine viral communities from the Subarctic Pacific Ocean - 6_ETSP_OMZ_AT15160 metaG | ecosystem: Environmental > Aquatic > Marine > Oceanic | place: Pacific Ocean | collected 2015-01-08 | reverse complement strand
GTAAGCGGCGGAACTTTTAAAATAAATAAATTATGGCGTGTCCTAAGCATTTAAGAAAACAAGGCTACAAGTGGAATAAAAAGACCAAGACTTGTGAATATATAGATCCCAACACAGGAGCTAGTAGGGGTGTTAAAGGTAAAAGAAAAGATAAAAAAGTAATATTAAAAGTAAAAATATAAAGTTATGGCATGTAAAGAAGATTTTAAAAAAAAATGTGAATCAAAGCCCCTTACTAAGCAGGGTTACGGTTATAAAGCTAGCTGGAATGAGTCTAAAAAAACTTGCGAATGCATGATTAATAAAACAACAACAGACGCTAAAGGTAAGGTTATTGACAGTGAGTATATTCACCCAAGTAGGACTAGATAAATATTTTTTGTAACCTTTTTGTGTTTTTTAGTGTATAATAGTGTATTAATCAATAAATACATTTATTATGAAAAAGATTGCACTAACATTCGTGGTAACACTCCTGTCTACATTTTTATTTTCTCAAGAGGTAAAGATCTCACTATCAAGTTCTTTTAAAAAAATATTTAGAAAAAGCAACATCAAGATAGAAAAAACCCTTTATGAAAGGGGTTGGGAGAAAACAACTCAGACAATTCCATTAAATTTATTCTCACAGTTACCAACGTCCTCTTATCAAAAATGGACATATACAAAGTCTGACTTAGTACTGTTTATATTTAATTCACACAACAACGAGGACCATCGGTATCTAAACGACTCTTTTATATATAGTAATATATTCAATAAAGATAGGTACATAAATTCTGTTGACACTAGAAAGTATATTTTTGAGGCACAAAAAGTAGGAGAAGATTACATATTAGTTTTTAAGATCAAGACTTAAACTCTTTGTTGTTAACACGCTCATTAAAGTCTTTGATGGCTCGGCGATATCTTTTGTCATTATTGTTATAGATAAGGTCATCAAAGATTGGGTTTTTTCTATAATCTACAGATATACTTTCTAGCAGTAATAATTTTTTATAAATAGAGATCACCATCCTTTTGCTTTTATGTGAGAGGGCATATAGGTTTTTGGTTTTTGTTTTCCCTTTTCTCCATATTACAATATCTCCATCTTTTAAAAGAGTAGGAAACCGATACATATTCCATGACATCAAGCTTTCATATCGAGCGATATCTTTTTCACTAAACAGCTTTTCGCTATATAAAAACAATATTAGATCCAGGTCTGCTGTTCCTATTTCATATTTTGCTTTAGCCCAATATCTTACTATTCTCCAGTATTTAAGAAAATCATGTTCTGATTCCATTATTTATGTTTGATGTATTTTCATAATATTAAAGATAGGAATTTTATTGCTATCTTTGCTAAATGAAGTATGATAAGTCACGAAATACTGCACAACGAAAATCTAAAGGATTAGGAGACACTATCGAAAAGCTAACTAAATACACAGGCATTAAGCACGTAGTTGAAAAGCTTTCTGGCGATGAAGGGTGTGGCTGTGATGAGAGACGGGATGCATTAAACAGAAAATTTCCATATAAAAAATAAATAAAAATGGCATATCAAAAATTACAAGTAAGTAGAGCAGTAGCAGTTATACCTAGTGACACGGTAAACATTCCTGATCCAGCAACACAAGCGCTAACTGGAATAGCAGATTTTTCTGTAGCAGGAACATTGACAGATGTAGGCACCACTTTCACGTCAGCAGGTATTCAACAAAATGCTATTGTATATAACACCACAGCAAGTATTGCATATTATGTTACTAAGATAGTAAGCGACACTGCACTTTCTTTAAGCCCTTCTTCAGCGGGAGGAGTTGCAGATGCTTATGTAATATATAACCCAGTAAGTCTAGGTTGTGTTTTATACATAGGCGCAGCAGGAAACGTAAAAGTAACAACTGCAGGTGGAGACGAGGTAACATTTGTAGGAGTAAATGCAGGAACATTTCTTCCAGTTCAAGTGATAAGAGTGTGGGATATAGGCACTGCAGCTACCAATATATTAGCACTTTGGTAAGATGCCGAACTTAATCGCCATAGGAATAATGATTGAAACCGTAGACGTAGGTGCTGCGGTAGTAGAAGTGTATGATAGGGTATTAGAAGATGGGCTAGAAAAACGAATTACAGAAGTAACATTAGATGATCGGGAAACTGAAGGTGCTGCTTAAATTTAATTAATTAAAAACACAATAACATGGCAGGAAAGAAAATATCAGAGTTAACGGCACTAGGAGCGGCGTTTGCAACAACTGATTTATTTGAAATATCAGATGATGGCGGCGGAGGTTTGTATACATCAAAATCTATAACAGGGGGAAATATGGCAGTTGGTGTAGTAGATGCTTATGATAAATATGAATTTACAACTAACATATTCCTTAGTAACGCTAAAGCAATTGGTAGAGATAACGGAACTACTAGAAACGCTAATCTTCAATTTGTTGATGTAGCTCCTAGTGGTAATGTTGGATTTAGTTTTAGAGATGGCGGAAGTGATAAAGTTTTTATTGATGGTTCTGGAAAAATAGGTGTTGGAACCACAGATCCTAAAACTTCTTTAAGTACAATATATGATTATGATACTATACCATTTGAAACTCAATTAGCGGATAATGAAGGCGGTGGAGAGATATTAAAATATGGATCGGCACAAGCAGGTGCTATAGGTACATTACATTTTCTACATACAGACGGTTCTTGGGATCAAGCAGATGCTAATGCAGTAGCTACTGGAGGAAGTCAATTATTAGGTATTCCTATGGGTGCTGATCCTGGGACTGATGGAATGTTAATAAAGGGATTTTATAAAGTTGCTTCAGGTAATATAGATGGCACACCAGCAATCGGAGCTCCAGTATATATAGCAGATGATGCAACTGGAGAATTTGATTTTACTGCTCCTGCTGGGAGTGGTGATATTGTGAGAATTGTGGGCTACTGTATAGATATTGATGGTAGTGATATTTTATTACATTTTAACCCAGACAAGACTTGGGTAGAACTAGCATAACATGGGAGCAGATAAAATCATAGGTGCATCAGTAGGCGATATAGCTTCAATAGACAGCGTATCCATAGATACTATAGCTAGTATCATGGGAGAAGAAGTATCATCATTTTCCAACACCAAGTCTTTAGCATTTGATGGTGTGGACGATTATGTAGATTGTGGCAATCCTGCTGAATTACAAATAACGGGTGCTTTAACTATTTCTTGCTGGGTTAAAAGTTCAGATACAACTGATTATGTATTAGTACAAAAAGATGATATAGGTGTAAATAGAAGTTATGCTTTATGGGGTAATGAATGGGGGGGTGCTCCTAAAGTATGCCAATTTATAGTTTTTAATGGTGGCTCGGCAACAAGTGTAACGAGTGCAACTGATATTAATGACGGTAATTGGCATAATGTCGTTGCCGTTTTCAATCCTTCAACTACGATGCAAATATATATTGATGGTAGTTTAGACGGGGAAAATACAACAAGCATACCTGCTTCTATTGATAATGATCCTGTTAATTTTCAAATTGGTAGGGGTGGTAATGGTGCGTATTATATGGATGGAAATGTTGATGAGGTTGCAGTATGGAATAGTGACCAAAGTGCAAACATAGCAACAATTTACAATTCAGGACAACCTGCAGACCTTACAAGTTTAAGTCCTGTTGCTTGGTATCGTATGGGTGATAAAGTTACAAGTTTTCCAACTATACCAGATCAAGTAGGTAGTAATGATGGCACTGCAACAAACATGAATATTTCAGATATTGAAACAGACGTGCCAACTTAATTAAAAAAAATATAAAATGCACAATACAAGAACATACGCAACTATCAATTTAACAGATGTTGGATTAATAGATTTTAGTCAAGTAGGCGAAAGCTCTGCATCTACAATTAGAAAGTCATTAGATGATACTCAATTTGTAATTAAATGGGAAGATGGTTATACTCCAACATTTATAACGGATAGTAGTGTAGTACCAGTACAGACCTACGATCATCACGGAATTTTAGAGCTGATGGCTACGGCTGCCTGGTCAGAGCCAATACCAGCTTAACAGATGTTTTTAGACATACATAGCGTTAATGATGTTCACTTTACGGGCAAAGATGTTATATATTTATTAACTTTTGTTGTATCTTTATTAACTGCGTGGTTTAAATTGAAGCACGATAACGACAGGCAGACAGATAAAATTAAAGCCATTGATAAGAAGTTAGATGCTTGTTTTTCTGATTCTAAAGAAGAAATTATGAATGCCAAAAACGGCAGAATAGCAATACGAAAAGATTTTGACAGGAAGCTAGAAAAAGCTTCTGATGAAATAAAAAACACTAAAGAGAACTTCACTAAGCAGATGGGAAAGATGACTGAATCCATAAATCAAGTTAAAACCGATACTGCTGAAATAAAAGGAATGATCAGTAACTTATTAAACCAATGAAAGACGTAGCTAGACAAGACATTGTAACCGCCATGAAAAGGCTTGGTCACACAGTTTATCAAAAAGATACTATTCCTTATAATCTAAATTTAGTCGGCATACGTGCTGCTAATCCCATTGTAAATGAATTTAATTGTTTGTTTACGGTGTTTTGGAAATATGAAGGACATTGGAATATATATAAGATGCAGATGACCAGCCTACCAGGACTGTATTGGTTGGCTAATCCAATGAATCCTAAAGGATGTGCTATTTTAAAGGAAGGGCAGTACAAGGGAGTCTACAAGGTGGACAAGCATAATTCAAAATACGATGCGATTTGCCAGAGGCTGGGGGACGTCACGGTTTACAGGGACGCAGATCGAGACCGAGAATATGATTTAATAAAAGGAACTGAAATGACAGGAAAGTTTGGTATTAACTTACACCGAGCCCACCCTGACTACGAGCTTGAGACAGTAGATAAGTATTCGGCTGGCTGTCAAGTAATACAAGATCCTGATGAATTTGAGATTCACATGGAGATTGCAAAAAAAGCAGCTGAGGTGTGGGGAAATAGTTTCACCTACACATTGATAAATGAAAAAGATTTACTATAATGGGAAAATTATTTGATTTTTGTGGAGGTCGTAAGACGACTTTTGCATTATTATTATTTATAGCAGTAACAGCAATATTATTTTTAGATAAATGCGACTTTAACCAATTCAGTAATTTTGTAATATGGGTATTTGGCTCATATATGATAGGAAATGGCGTAGAGCATGTTGGTAAAGGATTAGCTAAAAAGACATGATAAATGCGATCTATTGTTTTTATATCGGTGGTTTTATTTTTCATTGGATGTTCTCCACAGAAAAAACTCAATAGATTAATTAGCAAACATCCTGAATTACTACAAGGGGACACCTTAGTGGTGAGAGATACTATTGTAATACATGACTATACCGTAGACACCATAACCAGCCTTGAGTTTCATGACAGCGTTACTGTTATTGATAATTCTAAGGTTATATTAAAGTATTTTTATGACACCATTACAAGAGAGATCCACCATGAAGTTGAATGCCTTGGGAAAGAGATTATTACGGAGACGCTTGTACCGTATGACAAAATCGTTATACAGGAGCTTTCCTGGTGGCAGAAATATGGGAGTATAGTGCTGATACTCAGCTTCTTACTACTGTTCTTAATTCTAGTAAAGCGGTTTGGAAAACTATTACTTTAATTTATTATCTTTGTAACAAACTAATTACAATGGCAAAAATAGGCACATACGCAGCGGCAACACCAACATTAACGGATTTACTTTTAGGAACAGATGTCGGTTCAGCAGATGCTACTAAGAATTTTACAGTGCAAACCATTTTAGCACTAGCTTCATCAGCGGTAATTACTTTACCTGCCTATGCGACCGATGCAGCTGCGGGAGTAGGTGGATTAGCTACAGGTCAATTATGGCAAACTACAGCAGGACACAGCTTAGGTGTAGCTGGAATTGTAATGGTAAAACAATAAAATAAAATCTAATACAATGGAAAAATTAATTACAATCGTTAAATCGCCTCTGTTTATATCTACCTTATGTGGTGGAGCTGGCTTGGCGCTGCTTTTAACAGCTAACATTCTCTATGCGGGAATAGCATTCGGAATAGGTATACGTGAGTTTTTACTAGCTTTTAAGTCAGAGCAAGTAAATTAAATCAAATATAATGGAAAATAAAATGACTCAACAGGAGCAGGATGAATTACGCGAACTTCAGAAAAAATTATTTGACTCAAGGATAACTTTAGGGGATATTGAAGTAAGGATGTCTCGCCTGCAAACACAAAAAAAATCTACTCTTTTTGAGGTAGAAAACATCGCTACATCCCTTACTCAGTACCAGTCTGGATTAGATGAAAAATACGGAAACAAGAAAGTTGATTTGACTACGGGTGAATTGACATGATAATCCGTAAAATATCTATAGGCTCAGACTATAAGTCCAGCGCTATGCACTATCTGATAGGACAGACCATACTGGGAGGATCCTATACCATCCATCACATTCGCATGGAAAAAGATAATAGTATAAAAATATGGATAGAGAAAGAGGGGGAAGTGGTGCTTTGGAAAGAGTTTAATCCCAATATGCCAGTATCTATTGAATACAATATAAACTTTTAAGATGACAAACAGACAGATTGTAAAGAAAATAAAAGCGCTAGAAAAGACGCTGACCTCAGAGATGTATAAGGACATGCAAATAAGAGAAGAAATTCATCAGTTAAAAATGAAATTAAACAAAGTTACTCCAGTAAAAGATTCTCATTTTGACTGCATAGGCTGCGGATCGTGAGGTCTCCATTTCACTTTCTGGTAACTCCTTTAGGGGGGAAAAGATATGATAATACCAAAACTATTGCAGGTAAAGAGTTTATAATGAGCTCTTCACAAGAAGATCATACTACTACTAATAGGTTTGGAAGTGTTGTTGAAGTGCCTTTAAATTATAGTGGAGAGATACAAAAGGGAGATACACTGCTTGTTCACCACAATGTATTTAGAAAATATTATGACATGAAAGGAAGAGAGACCAGCGGCCCCTCTTTTTTCATGGACGATCTATTTTTAATAGACAATGATCAGTTTTTTCTTTATAAGACCAAAGACGGGTGGAAGGCTCCTAATCCCTACTGTTTTATAAGTCCTATTGAAAAGACAGAGCAAGATATTAACATTCGGCAGCTTGAAAAAGAACTTCTTGGAACCATTCGCTATACCAATAGTGTAATGGAAGACATGGGGCTATCTCAAGGTGACGTGGTTTCATTTCAGCCAGAGAGCGAGTATGAGTTTATTGTGGATGGAGAAAAGATCTACAGGATGTTTACGAAAAATATTTGTATATTATTAGAAAATGGAAATACGAAAGATTAAAGAAGATATCATAAAGGCTGGGGAGATGGCTGTTAAGCAGCTTATAAAAGTAGCGAAAGAGGAAATTATAAAACCTGATCCTGATGATGAGCTGGCGGCAGATAGACTTAAAAATGCAGCTGCCACAAAGAAGTTGGCTATCTTTGATGCTTTTGAAATATTAACAAGAATAGAAAATGAAAGGGCTCTGCTTGAAGGTAGCCAGGGACCTCAACCTCAAATACAAGGTGGATTTGCAGAACGACGATCTAAATAAAACAGAGCTCTATAGTGTTGTTAAATCCAATATACAGCCGTGGATTATAAAAGCTAATAATAAAAAAAAGAAGTGGGAGTATGGGTATAATGAGAAGTATGACATTGTTATTATCTCCAAAGATGGAACCATAGGGAAGATATATGAAATAAATAATCTTAAAATCGCCCTTCCTAAAGAGCCTGAGCGTCTAAATAAAGAAGCTAATAGGTGGGTTTCCCATGAGTGCCCAAGAGAACTCTCTAATATACGGACAATTTTTGACTGGAACAAGAGGGATAACGCTTTTAAAAACACATGGGTAGACTACATAGGAGGAGAGTTTGATAAAAGAGAAGAGGGTTATTGGTTTAAAAACAATGGAATCCCTACTTATATTACAGGCACTCATTACATGTATCTGCAGTGGACTAAGATAGATGTAGGCAAACCAGACTTCAGGGAAGCTAATAGAATATTTTATATTTTCTGGGAGGCGTGTAAGGCTGACAATAGATGTTTTGGAATGTGCTATTTAAAAAACAGACGTTCTGGATTTTCTTTTATGAGCTCTGCGGAAATTGTTAACACTGCCACCATAAAAAGAGATGCCAGGACAGGGATACTCTCCAAGACTGGATCTGATGCTAAAAAAATGTTCACCGATAAAGTGGTTCCTATCTCTAATTATTACCCATTCTTTTTTAAGCCTATTCAAGACGGGATGGACAAACCCAAGACAGAGCTGGCATATAGAGTTCCTGCATCTAAGATCACTAAAAAGAATATGTATAATAGTGAGATAGACACTATAGAAGGCTTAGACACCACTATCGACTGGAAAAACACTGATGACAACTCCTATGACGGAGAGAAGCTACTGCTGCTAGTTCACGATGAGTCTGGTAAGTGGCTCAGGCCCAATAACATACTCAATAACTGGGGTGTAACTAAAACATGTTTAAGGCTAGGGAGTAAAATTGTGGGTAAATGTATGATGGGATCAACATCTAATGCTTTAGATAAGGGAGGGGATAACTTTAAAAAACTCTATGAAGACTCTGATCCTCTTAAAAGAAACGCTAATGGTCAGACTAAAAGCGGACTTTATTCTTTATTTATTCCTATGGAATGGAATTTTGAAGGATACATAGACACTTATGGTATGCCTGTATTTAATTCTCCTGAAGAGCCAATAGACGGAATGGATGGAGAGAGCATCACTACAGGGGTTATTAATTACTGGAAAAATGAAGTAGCCTCCTTAAAGTCAGACGCTGATGCGCTTAATGAATTTTACAGGCAATTTCCTAGAAGTGAATCTCATGCATTCAGAGATGAAAGTAAGTCTTCGATCTTCAACCTAACAAAGATATATCAACAGATAGACTACAACGATTCATTGATAAAAGACAGGTATCTAACTAAAGGAAAATTTCACTGGAGAGACGGCGTAAAAGACAGCGAGGTGATATGGACGCCAGATAAAAATGGACGGTTTTTAATATCTTGGATACCTGAACCTGCATTAAGAAACAATGTATTAAAGAGAAACGGAAAGTATCTCCCTGGAAATGAGCACCTTGGCACCTTTGGGTGTGATCCTTATGATATTTCAGGAACGGTATATAACAGGGCGTCTAATGGCTCTTTACATGGCATGACTAAATTTAACATGGATAACGCTCCCTCTAATGAGTTCTTTTTAGAATACATCGCCCGACCACAGACAGCAGAGATATTTTTTGAAGAAGTACTTATGGCGTGTGTTTTTTATGGAATGCCTGCCCTTATTGAAAACAATAAAGCTAGAATACTTTACCATTTCAAAAACCGAGGATATAGGAAGTTCTGTATGAATAGGCCTGATCGCTCTTATGTTAAGCTTTCAAAAAGTGAAAAAGAATTAGGGGGGATCCCTAACACTTCTGAAGATATTAAGCAAGCTCATGCTTCAGCTATTGAGTCTTACATTGAAAAGCAAGTAGGTATGGACTTAGAGGGGACCTATAGAGATTCTACAGAAATGGGAAGCATGTTCTTTACCCGAACTTTGATGGATTGGGCGAAATTTGACATTAATAACAGGACACGACACGATGCGTCTATAAGCTCAGGACTTGCGATCATGGCTAACCAAAAGCATATTTATACACCTACTAAAGAAGAGTCAAAAATATCTGTTATCTTTGCAAGGTATAGTAATAAAGGAAACATTAGCCAAATCATTAAATAAATGAAGCAACCTATCATATCGGTAAATCCTATAACTTTCCCTAATCAACTCACTACAGATGCACAAAAAGCATCTAACGACTATGGATTACAAGTAGGAAAAGCCATACAGTATGAGTGGTTTAAGAGGTCTGGAAATAGCTGCAGGTATTACAACCAGTGGGCAGACTTTCATAAACTACGACTCTACGCTAGAGGAGAGCAGTCCGTATCTAAATATAAATCAGAATTAGCAGTAGACGGAGATTTATCATATTTAAACCTAGACTGGACGCCAGTGCCTATCATCCCTAAGTTTGTGGATATCGTTGTTAACGGCATGTCGGATAGGCTGTTTACAGTACAAGCTTTCGCTCAGGACGCCATGAGTGCCGAACAGCGAAAGGGATATCAAGACATGATAGAAGAGGATATGGTAGCTAAAGACTTTCTTCTTCAGACGCAAGAGCAGTTTGGGATAAATGCTTTTAATACTAAAGCTGAAGATCTTCCCGCTGACGACCAGGAGCTACAGCTACACATGCAGCTTAACTACAAACCTGGCATTGAGATAGCTGAAGAGGAAGCTATTAATACCATACTAGAACAAAATCATTATTCAGACATACAGAAAAGGTGTAATTATGACATTACTACTGTAGGTGTGGGATGGGTTAAGCATGAGTTTTTGCCTAATTCTGGAATAAAAGTAGACTACGTAGATCCATCAACCTTAATATATAGCTATACAGAGTCTCCTTATTTTGAGGATTGCTTTTACTTTGGAGAAGTCAAGCAGGTAGCTATTACTGAGTTGATAAAGATAAAGCCAGATATTACTAAAAAAGAATTACAAAATATTGCTGAAACCAGCTCAGGGTGGTATAATTACTATGGTATTACTAAGCAGTATCAAAATGATATTTTCCAAAAAGATATAGTAACGCTTCTTTACTTTAATTATAAGACAGATAAAAAGTTTGTTTATAAAAAGAAGTATTTAGAAAATGGCGGAGATAGAGTGATCCGTAAAGACGAAGGTTTTAATCCACCCCAAGGAACAGAAGAAAGATTTGAGCGCATAGAAAAAAGAATAGATGTATGGTATGAAGGTATATTGGTGTTAGGGAGTGACTATTTATTAAAATGGCAATTAGCTAAAAACATGGTCAGACCTAAGTCTGCCTCTCAGTATGCACTTCCTAATTACATTGGCGTTGCGCCACGAATGTATAAAGGCGTAGTGGAGTCGCTGGTAAGAAGGATGATAACTTTCGCTGACCTTATACAGATGACACACCTTAAGCTTCAGCAGGTAATAGCTAAAGTAGTCCCAGATGGCGTATACATAGACGCAGACGGACTAAATGAAGTAGACTTAGGTACAGGGGCCGCTTATAATCCAGAGGACGCTCTTAAGATGTATTTTCAAACAGGTAGTGTGATCGGAAGAAGCTTTACCCAAGACGGAGAGTTTAATCACGCACGTATACCTATTCAGGAGCTTAACTCCAATAGCGGACAAGCAAAGATGGCTAGTCTTATAAGCACCTACAATCATTACCTTAATATGATAAGGGATGTAACGGGACTCAATGAAGCTAGGGATGGCTCTACTCCAGATCCTAATGCTTTAGTGGGAGTACAAAAGCTAGCGGCATTAAATTCAAATACTGCTACACGACATATTCTTGATAGCAGCTTATTTATAACTAAGAAATTATCGGAAGCATTATCCTGCAGAATAGCAGATGTGCTGGAGTATTCAGGATTCCGAGAAGAATTTGCTAATCAAATAGGTAAATACAATGTTAATATTTTAGAAGACATTTCTAATCTATACCTACATGACTTTGGTATTTTTATAGAAGTCTCTCCCGATGAAGAACAAAAGGCACAGCTGGAAGCAAATATTCAGATGGCGCTAAGTAGAGACCAGATAACTTTAGAAGATGCTATAGATATCCGTCAGCTTAAAAACATCAAGATGGCTAATGAGCTATTGAAGGTAAAAAGGAAAAACAAAGAAAAGCAGGATGTCGATAGGGAAAACCAAAAGATGAAGATGCAGGGCGACATAAACATGCAATCCCAGCAGGCAGCAGCACAGGCGGCGATGCAAAAGTCACAGGCAGAAATGCAGGCTAAAATCCAAGTCAAGCAGGCCGAGATAGCCTTTGAAATAGAGAAAATGAATGCAGAGGCTGACCTTAAAAAAGAGCTGATGGCTGAGGAATTTCAGATGAATATGCAGCTAAAAGGGATTGAGGCAGACGCCTTAAAAACCAGGGAGAACGAAAGGGAGGTAGCTAAAGACAGTAGGATATCACAACAAAATACTCAGCAATCTAAGCTGATCCAACAGAGGAAACAAGATCTTCCGCCTATAAATTTTGAATCCAATGAAGACAGCTTAGATGGCTTTGATTTAGCAGAATTTGAACCTAGGTAAAAATATGGAAAAAGTTTCTTAACTTTGTAACTAACTAAAATCAAATCAAATATAATGGATGGTATTAAAGTAAGAGAAGTTAGCGGAGACCAAGAAAAGTCTTCACAGCAAATCGAACAAGAGCTTCTCGCAAAACACGAACAGCAAACTGAGGGTACTGAGAAACCTCACGATGAAAATGTGGAAGTGGTAATAGAAGGTGCCACAAATGATCAACCCATTACAGAGGTAGGGGTTGAAACAAAAAACGAATTAGGGGACAGCGATGTTCTTTCATATATTAAAGATAGATATAATAAGGATATTAATTCTATTGATGATTTGCTTACGCAAAGGGAAAATAATGAAGATCTTCCAGAAGATGTATCAGCTTTCCTTAAGTATAAGCAAGATACTGGCAGAGGTCTTACGGATTTTATGAGAATGAATCAAGATCTTGACGAATTAGAGCCAGATAAGTTATTGGCAGACTACTGGTCTGAAACCAAGACTCACTTAGATAATGATGACGTAAAGTTTGAGTTAAATAACAGGTTTGGGTATGATGAAGATTTAGATGAAGAGGCGGATGTAAGAAAGATCAAGATTGCCAAGAAAGAGGAGCTTGTAAAAGCTAAAGAGTATTTTAATAAACAGAAGGAGCAGTATGGTGCGCCGCTTGAGTCAAGTGGATCCCAAGCTACGGAAGAAGAAAGAAAAAACTTTGAAGCTTACAAGGAACACGCTCAGAAAGAGGGTGATATACAAGAGCACAACAAGAAAAGACAGGAGTTCTTTTTAGAGAAAACAAATGAGCTGTTCTCTGATGATTTCAAAGGTTTTGATTTCACCGTAGGAGAAAAGCAAATGGTTTTCAAGCCTGGTACGCCAGAGCAACTAAAAAAATCTCAGTCTGATGTAACTAACTTCATCAACACACATGTTAATGAGGATGGCTATGTTAAGGATGCTAATGCATATCACAGGTCTTTAGCTGTTGCTATGAATCCAGAGGCATTTGCCAAGTTCTTTTATGAACAAGGTATGTCAGATGCAATAGGTGATGTAACACGGGCGTCTAAAAATGTAGATATGCCTGTGAGAAAGTCGCCAGAAAATGTATCTACAGGAGGATTAAAAGTAAGAGCAATAGAGACCACTCATGGATCTGGGCTACGAATAAAAAGTAGAAAATAATAATTAACTAAAAATTTAAAAAAATGGCAGGTTCAGTCGCAGCTAGTCCGACGTATAGTTTAACTCCGTCCGCTAGCAAATCAACACTACCAAATAATTATCTGACAAGT
>Ga0098039_1000714_pt1 | contig 13576 bp, 10 predicted proteins | sample 6_EtaG_FD_75047 | JGI IMG/M metagenome (GOLD analysis project Ga0098039, IMG submission 75047) | Marine viral communities from the Subarctic Pacific Ocean - 6_ETSP_OMZ_AT15160 metaG | ecosystem: Environmental > Aquatic > Marine > Oceanic | place: Pacific Ocean | collected 2015-01-08 | reverse complement strand
AATTCCGGCGCCAACTGTCTGACAGCAACGACTGCTGCGGCCAGACTGTGGACGGGAAGCCCGTTGTCTGGAAGCAATACCCGGTCGCCGTAGCGAGGCTGCTCCAGCCAAAGACTGCCAGCTGGTGCTATGCCTGGGTCGCACGGCACCAATTGATACGTCTCTCCAGGCCTTTCCAGCTGGACCTTCTGGGCGGCCGCCTGCTGCAATACCGACTCAGGTGGATCGATATCGGCGTAGACAGCGGGTATGCCGGGGCGAAGGATGCCCGCTTTCTCAAAACCGATGACCTCACGGTTGTCTCCGAGAAAGGCAACGTGATCGATATCAACGGAGGTAATAATGGCCAGATCCGGATCCAGAACGTTGACCGCATCCAGGCGCCCGCCCAGCCCAACTTCAAGAACCCAGTCCTCGACACCCGCTTCCTGGAACAGTACAAAAGCAGCGAGGGTTCCAAACTCGAAATACGTTAGCGTGGTATCACGGCGAGCTTCCTCTACCCGGGAAAACGCACAGACCAACTGGTCATCGCTAACATCCGCCCCGTTGATCCTTACCCGCTCGTTATAGTTCTGGAGGTGGGGAGAGGTATAGGCCCCGGTGGACCGCCCCGATGCCATTAACAGCTTCTCAAGTGCCGCTACCGCACTGCCTTTTCCATTGGTACCTGCGATGGTGATGATTCGCCCGGCCGGATTGCGGCGAAACAGGCGTCGCAACACCAGCAGCACTCGGTCGAGGCCAAGGTCGATTTCAGAAGGGTGGATCGATTCGAGGTAACCAAGCCACTGGTCAAGCGTGGCTTTATCGCCCGGGACAGCATTGCCCCGGGCGACAGGGCTATTCTGCGGGGGCATCGGTTTCCGGTCGCTCCGACACTTCGAACTCGATGGGCGCTTCCGTGGCCGGCTTATCCAGATCGGTAAACTTGGCCAACAAGGCAGCAATGCGCTCACGCATCTGATGCCGATGAAGAATCATGTCGATGGCGCCATGCTCCAGCAGGAACTCGCTGCGCTGGAAACCTTCGGGCAACTTTTCACGAACAGTTTGCTCGATAACACGAGGACCGGCGAAACCGATCAGCGCATAAGGTTCCGCAATGTTCAGATCGCCCAGCATGGCAAGACTTGCGGAAACGCCACCGAATACCGGGTCGGTCATGACCGAGATATAGGGAATGCCCTCCTGCTTCATGCGCTCAAGCACGGCGGCCGTCTTGGACATCTGCATCAGCGACAGGATTGCCTCCTGCATCCGTGCGCCACCGCTGGCAGAGAAACACACCAATGGAATCCGCTCTTCCAGGCACACATTGGCCGCCTGAACGAACTTTTCACCCACGACCTGCCCCATGGAGCCGCCAAGGAAGTTGAATTCAAAGGCCACCGCAACCAGCGGAATATCCAGGCAGGAGCCACGCATGGCAACCAAGGCATCTTTCTCGCCAGTGGCTTTCTGGTTCTGGCTCAGGCGATCCTTGTAACGCTTGCTGTCCTTGAACTTCAGGCGGTCCCAAGGTTCCAGATCAGCCGCGATCTCCTGGCGGCCGTCGGCGTCCAGGAAAACATCCAGACGACGGCGGGCAGTTATCCTCAGGTGATGCTGGCACTTGGGGCACACGTCCAGATTCTTATCCAGCTCCGGCTTGTACAAAAACGCCCCGCACTTGGGACATTTCTTCCACAGACCTTCAGGAACACCGGTCCGTTGTTTGGATTCCGAGCGGATCTTGCTCGGCATGATCTTGTCCAGCCAGTTACTCATGATCTCATCCTGTCCTTTGATGCCTGCGGGAACCCGACTGTCACGAAGCCAGGCTGTCCAGTGCTTCTCGCATCGGGTGGAGCAGATCCGACAATGCCCGTTTGAGCTGATCAGGATCCGCCTGATTTCGGGCTATTGTATCGACCAGTACACTGCCGACAATTACACCATCGGATACCCGACCGACCGCTGCCGCTGTTGCAGCGTCACGAATACCAAATCCAACACCCACCGGAAGCGCAGTCAGTTCGTGAATATGGGACACCTTCGAGGCCACTTCATCCACATCGATCTTACCGGCGCCCGTAACACCCTTGAATGAAACATAGTACACATAGCCCGAACTGTGCTCACTGATTGCACGAATTCGGTCGTCCGTCGTGGTTGGTGCCAACAGAAAAATCGCATCAAGGTTCCGAGCCGTGAACAATGGCGCCACTTCGTCCGCCTCTTCCGGCGGCAAATCCACCGTCAGGATACCGTCAACCCCGGCATCAACAGCCGCGTCAGCGAATTTCTCCTGACCCATGGCCTCCATCGGGTTGAGGTAACCCATCAGCACGACCGGTGTGGCATTGTCTTTCTCACGGAACGTTTTCACCATTCCCAGCACCTGACGCAATGACGTCCCGTGCACCAACGCTCTCTCACACGCCTGTTGAATCACCGGGCCGTCCGCCATTGGGTCGGAGAACGGTACGCCCAGTTCGATGATATCAGCACCCGCCGACACCAAAGTGTGCATCAGGTCAACGGTCAGATCCGGATGTGGATCGCCAGCGGTAATGTACGGAATCAGCGCCTTGCGACCCTGCCCTTTCAGGGCTTTCAGCACCCCTTCGATTCGACTCATGCCTGCTCCTGTGATTATTCCTGCACTGCAGTCCGTACCAGCCCGGCGACCTGCCGTCAGATACCGGGCAACTGCTTAAACTTCTATGCCATCCAGTTGAGCGATGGTGTGTATGTCCTTGTCACCGCGACCGGAGACGTTGATCACCACCATCTGGTCCTTATCCATCGTAGCGGCCAGCTTGATAGCGTAGGCCACCGCATGGGCGGTCTCAAGCGCGGGCATAATACCCTCCACCCGTGTCAGCTTCCGGAAGCCATCCAGAGCTTCATCATCGGTCACCGACACGTAGTGGGCCCGGCCAATGTCCTTGAGCCAGCTGTGCTCAGGCCCGACGCCCGGGTAATCAAGGCCGGCACTGACCGAATGGGTGCCCGCGATCTGGCCATTCTCGTCTTCCATCAGGTACGTCCGGTTACCGTGAAGCACACCCGGACGTCCCGCGCTCAGCGGCGCCGCATGTTTTCCGGTCTCAATACCCAGGCCACCGGCTTCCACACCGTACATCTCCACACTCTCGTCGGTCAGGAACGGATAGAACATGCCGATGGCGTTGGAACCACCACCGACACAGGCCACCAGCGCATCCGGCAGTTTACCCGCCTGGGCCAGGGACTGTTCGCGGGTTTCTCGCCCGATGACTGACTGGAAATCACGCACCAGCAGTGGATAAGGGTGAGGCCCGGCAACCGTACCAATGATGTAGAAAGTGTCGTCAACGTTCGCCACCCAGTCACGCATCGCGTCGTTCATGGCGTCCTTGAGTGTGCGCGTTCCGCTCTGAACGGAGTGAACCTCAGCGCCAAGCAGTTTCATCCGGTAAACGTTCAGGGACTGTCGCTTTACATCCTCGGCGCCCATGAACACGTGGCACTCAAGGCCCAGGCGCGCGCACACGGTCGCTGTAGCAACGCCATGCTGCCCGGCACCCGTTTCCGCAATGACCCGTTTTTTACCCAGGAAACTCGCGAGCAGTGCCTGACCGATGGTGTTATTTACCTTGTGCGCGCCCGTGTGGTTAAGATCTTCACGCTTCAGCCAGATTTGTGCACCACCGGTTTCCCGGCTCAGTCTTTCAGCAAAGTACAGCGGGCTGGGCCGGCCAACATAATGCGCCAGATCCCGATCAAACTCCGCCTGGAACTCCGGATCGTCCTTTAGTCTTTTGTACTCACGCTCCAGGGTCATCAGCGAATCAAACAGGGTTTCGGAGACAAATCTTCCGCCGTAAGCACCAAAGTGACCCCGTGCATCCGGAAGCGCCTTGAGCATTTCTTCAGTCAGTTTCATCGACACGGTGAACCTCGTTTATAAAATCAGTGATCTTTTCGTCGTCTTTGATGCCTTTGCTGCTTTCCACACCACCACTGACATCGACGGCCCAGGGGCGCACCTGCGCAACAGCGCGGGATACATTATCAGAAGCCAGGCCGCCGGCCAATATGAGAGGCAATGGGCGCGTGGACGGTATCAATGACCAGTTAAAGGACTGTCCGGTACCGCCGTATTTCTTCGGGTCCCATGCATCCACCAGCAGGCCGCTGGCGTTACGGTAATGCTCAAAGGCATGTTCGATATCATCAGTTTCGCGCACCCGCACGGCTTTGATCCAGCGAACACCGAAACTGTTGCAAAATTCCGGAGATTCATCGCCATGAAACTGGAGAAGCCCCAGCGGCACCTGTGACAGCACCTCCCGGACGTATGACGCTTCGGGGTTAACAAACAGCCCCGTTGCCGCTACAAAGGGAGGAACCGCATCCACCAGCTCCCTGGCGGCATCAGGTGTCACATACCTTGGGCTGGGCTCGTAGAATACAAAGCCCAGGGCATCCGCTCCAGCGTTGGCAGCGGCAATAACGTCCTGCTTTCGGGTGATACCACAGATCTTGACCCGGGTTCTCATAAGCCGTCTATCGCTGTTTTCGGTGTATGTGAGTCGGGCTGCGTGGTCGGTTTTCATCAGCCTCAAACCAGGGTGCGACGAACGCTGGCCCGCACTGAGCTGCCGGGATAGAGAACCCTTCCGGATACCCTACATCCACCAGATACAGTCCATGGGGCGGTGCCGTTACGCCTGCAACAGTCCGATCTCTGGCCTCAAGTATCTCACGAATCCAGGCCGGCCGCTGCTTCCCTGCACCCACCGACATCAGTGCACCGGCGATATTGCGAACCATATGATGCAGGAACGCATTTGCCTGCACATCTATTACGACGAAGTTCCCTTTTCGGGTTACCTCGATGGCTTCAAGAAACCGAGTGGGTGACCTCGACTGGCAGCCAGCCGCACGAAATGAGGAGAAGTCGTGCTCACCGCAAAGAAACTGGGCAGCCTGATGCATCAGCGCTGCATCCAGGGGGCGAAACGTCCAGCTAACCTGGCCATGAAGGATGCCCGGCCTTACCGCATGGTTATAGATCACATAACGGTATCGGCGATACGTCGCGGAAAAACGGGCGTGGAAGTCATCCACCCCATTACCGGCCCAATGAACCGCAACATCCTGCGGCAATGAAGTGTTGATTCCCATGACCCAGGACCGGGGATTACGCACCGAGGGCGTCTCGAAATGGGCAATCTGGTAACTGGCGTGCACGCCCGCATCTGTGCGGCCCGCGCATACGAGTTCAACAGGATGGTCAGCAACCTTTGAAACTGCCTGGGTCAGTTCTCCCTGAACCGACCGCACGCCTGATTTCTGATATTGCCAGCCGTGGAAGCCCCGGCCATCGTATTCAAAGGCAAGCGCGACCCGCCCCGCCCCGATGGCGCCGTCAGTGGTCAGTGGTTGTGGCGTAACAAACAATGAAGTGTCCGGATTGGCAAGCTGATAATAAAAAACAAAACGCCGGCTTTAATCCGGGACGGGCCCGGTAACCGGCGTTTCGCATTCGCTGTACTGATTATATCGAATCAGGACAGATTTTTAAGGAGATCCTGCGCTTCCGCTTTCTGCTCCTCATTTCCTTCCAGAGCCACTTCCTCAAGGATATCCCTGGCTCCATCGACGTCGCCCATTTCCACGTAGGCTCTGGCAAGGTCAAGCTTGGTTGACGCTTCGTCGGTGCCTGTCAGGAAATCGAAGTAATCGTCGTCGCCAAGATCGGCTTCTTCGATGTCATCCGCGCTGGACGCAGTCTTTGAGGACGCGGGATCAGATGCCACGGGAGGCTCACCTGACTCTTCCTCCGCGGACTCGGCAGCCGCGAGATCATCATCGCTAAGTTCTGGAAGATCTTCTTCCACTTCCTCGACGCCTGCAACGGTCTCTTCCGGATCTGCGGGCTCCTCACCCGTCAGGGTATCCTCAAGGCCGAGCTCTTCATCCAGAGGAGTAGAATCCTCCTGCTGATCGTTATTCGCATCTATACCGGCGGAATCTCCGGAATCGGCAAACTCTTCCATAAGCGCAAGGTCCTCGTCGGAAACGTCAAGCTCAAGGTCGTCAAGTTCGCTTTGTTCGTCGTCGGAAGACGTCTCATCTTCGCCGGCAACTTTATCCAGCTCAGCATCCAGTTCGTCCAGGAAGGATTCGTCCAGGGAATCCAGATCGCTTTCTTCCAGGTCGCCTTCTTCCAGGCTGTCAACTTCCGGCTCTTGACCTTCAGAGTCGTCAGCGCTGGCTGTTTCCAGATCGTCCTCATCAAGTTCCAGTGAGTCGAATTCATCCGAGTCGTCCGTTGTTTCGCTGGATTCCTGTTCATCCTCCGCGAAATCGAGGCTCAGATCATCGTCTTCCTCGGATGTTTTCGGCTCCTCGGCCGAATCGTCCTCCAGTGAAAAGTCGAAGGCTTCGTCAGCCAGATCATCGGATTTTTCTGTGGTCGCCTCTTCTTTACCACTCGAGGTATCGATACCAGAGAGGTCATACTCGATCAGATCATCCGGGCCCGGTTCCTTTTCGGATTCCTCGGCGTAGGTGTCGTCAGTTTCGTCCAGATCGGAAAAATCCGTCTCCAGGCTACCAAACTCATCTGCAGCCTCATCTTCCGATGTGCTGTCCAAAGCCGGCTCATCAAATACGGTATCCTCGTCACGTGAGCTGGTGTCGAAAGAATCCGATCTCAGCTGAGATTCCAGATCGTCAATGCTAGGCATTGACTCAGCCTCTTCGAGGCGAGCGCGCATTTCGTGAGCTTCGGCGATAGCCTGTTCGTCGTCCAGGGTCTCAACCTCACCGAGCTGCTTCTCAAAGGATTGTCTGTCCTGGGTATCCGCGTACACCCCAAGCAGTTTCAAGCGCAGATCTGTACGACTGGGTTCACGGGAAATTGCGGTTTCCAGAGACTGTGCCGCCTGATCCATGCGCCCATACGCAATGTAGGCGTCGGCTTCCGCCAGAGGGTCACTCTCCGGTGCATCTGCACCGTCTTCGTCATCCAGGGTGAGATCGAAGGTATCGGTCTCCGCGTCGGTTTCACTATTCAGCTGGTCGTAAAACGCTTTTTCACGATTGGCATTGCGCCGCGCCAGCAACAGCAGAAGCAACAACAGAACAACCAGACCACCGCCAAGCGCTATCTGATACATCGGGTTGTTGGTAATGGCGCTGATGATGTTATCCGGAAAGCCCTTGTCAGACTCCGCCGGTGATGTTGACACCTCGCTGGCAGGCTGCTCGGATGCCGGTGATGCTACATCGGCTTCCTGCTGACCGGCCTCTTCCTCAGGCGCGGTACCGGCATCCATCTCATCGGACGCAACGTCAGCCTCTGGCATATCGGCATCATCACCCATCGCCGGTGCGTCAGCACCTTCTTCGGCGCCCGCTGCGGTGGTTTCATCCATGTCGGTTGCCGCAGGATCAGCCGCATCTTCGTCGGTGGCCATACCGTCCGCGGCATCCATGTCTTCTGCGGCCATATCAGTAGCGTCGCCATCGGGGGACGTTTCCATCTCCTCTTCAGCGACTTGCGCAGACAATGTCTCCGCCTGAGGTGCATCTGCGGGTTGGCCGCTGTCACCTTGAGCCTGCTGCATTTCGGCAAGCTGTGTATTTTTCAGTTCCAGCAGACGCTGAAGGGTTTCCACCTGATTTTGAAGATCATCAACCCGACCACCCAGCTCTTCATTTTCTCGCCGGGCGCTTTCGAGCTCTTCCATGACGACGGCGGAGCCGGCGTCTACACCACCGGCGGTATCACCGTCACCGCCGGCAGAGCCGCCCTCTTCGGCATCACGAGTGCTGCTGTCTTCACTTGCAAGCAATCGAAGCTCATCACCGCCAGTCTGTTCACCACCCGCTTGCCCTGAAGCAACTTCGGTATCTGTGGCATCCACCGTGCGCTGCGGCGTCGAGAACGCTTCGTTCTGTGCGGCCACCTGTCGATTAGCTTCGGTACGGGAACGACTGCGAATCTGTTCCATATCCGGCACCCGCAGCACTTCACCACGCTTGAGCCGGTTGATATTGCCCGCAATAAACGCGTCAGGGTTCAGGTCCTGGAGCGCAAGCATGACCTGTTGCATGGACACACTGCTGTCGGGGCGAACACTCTCAGCAATATTCCAGAGGGTATCGGAAGGCCCGGTGGGCCCGAGAGTCCTCGCACGCTGAGTGGTTGTGCGCCGGGGCTCCTGGGATGTCGATCTGGCCTGCTGTTGACGGGCTGGCTCGGAAACCTGGCGAGTGGTTGGAGCGGCAACCTCTTCCCGCACACCGGACTCCTCCGCATACACCGGGGGGTCAACCAGAACCGCGTATTCCCGCATCAGCCGCCCATTGGGCCAGGTCACTTCAAGCAGGAAATTGAGGTAGGGTTCCCGTAATGGCTCACGGGACGACACGTTCACCACCAGACTGCCATCACTGGCTGTGGTGACGCGGAAATCAAGTTTGGTAAGGAAATAGTTCCGGTCGATACCCACCCGTTCATAGGCCGAATCGGGAGCGATGTTTACAAATACATCACCAGGGTCGACGCCCTCGCTTTTACGCAGACTGATATCCGCGTCCAGAGGCTCATTCAGATAGGACTGTAATTCAATCTCACCCAGACCCAGGGCCTGTGCGACGCCAGAACCAAGCCCTCCCGCCAGAGCCAGAGCAACCGCAAGCTTGCGTACCTTCATGCTTTTTCCTTACCAGTCTCCGTTATTCGTTACTGTTTTCACAAACAGAATCGGACGAGGTTGGATGACTTCCGTCTTGATTACTATCGTTATTATGTAAAGTTTTTAATATTCAGCCCGGCAAGTATTGTTGATAAAACCTCTTTTATCAATCAATCAGCCGCAGTCCTTGCACCATTTTTTCATAAATGGTCGGGAACATATTGTTACCGAACGATGATCCGGTGCCCCCGAATAGCCAAAGTCTAGCCCACAAGAACCCAAACATGTACAAAACGCTTCCGAAAATAACAGGGGCGGAGGCGTATTTCAGCCTCCGCCCCCAGCCGGTTCTCTGAAACCGGACACAGTTGGCATAATATTGCCCGCTGCGGGACTGCGTTACTGCGTTACTGCTCCTGCAGTATGCGAAGCATCCGCCTGAGCGGTTCCGCAGCACCCCACAGCAACTGATCACCAACCGTGAACGCTGAGATGTACTCAGGCCCCATGGTCAGCTTGCGGATACGGCCAATGGGAACACTCAACGTACCCGTAACCTTCGCCGGGGTGAGCTCCCGAAGGGTGGCATCCCGCTCATTGGGAATCACCTTCACCCAGTCGTTGGCTTTGGCCAGGATGGACTCAATCTCGGAAACCGGAAGGTCCTTCTTCAATTTGATGGTCAAGGCCTGACTGTGGGAACGCATGGCACCGATGCGAACGCAGATGCCGTCGATCGGAATCGGATTGCTGCTGCGACCAAGAATCTTGTTGGTCTCGACGCCCGCTTTCCATTCTTCCTTGCTCATGCCGTTATCAAGCTGCTTGTCGATAAACGGAATCAGGCTGCCTGCCAGAGGCACTTCAAAGTGCTCGGTGGGAAAGCCGTCCGAACGCATGGTTTCGGTTACCTTGCGATCGATATCGAGGATAGCCGAGGATGGATCCGCCAGCTCGTCACTCACGCTGCCCTTCAGCTCGCCCATCTGGTTGAGCAGTTCCCGCATGTTCTGGGCACCGGAACCAGACGCCGCCTGATAGGTCATAGGCGATACCCATTCAATCAGGTCCTGCTCCAGCAGCCCACCAAGGGCCAGCATCATCAGGCTGACAGTACAGTTCCCACCAACGTAGTCCTTCACGCCCTTCGCCAGGGCATCGTCAATCACGTTGCGGTTGACCGGATCAAGAACGATGACGGAATGATCGACCATCCGCAGCGTGGAAGCGGCGTCAATCCAGTACCCCTGCCATCCGGCATCACGGAGTTTCTGGTACACGGCACCGGTGTAATCCCCGCCCTGGCAGGTAACCACCACATCCAGCGTTTTCAGGGTATCGATATCGAAGGCATCCTGCAGCGCAGGCACACCCTCTTTGCCTACGTCCGGTGCCGGTTTTCCGGCCTGGGAAGTGGTAAAGAAGATCGGTTCGATATCTGCAAAATCGTTTTCTTCGCGCATGCGCTGCATGAGGACAGAGCCCACCATACCGCGCCAGCCAATAAGTCCAACTCGCTTCATGTGCGACCTTTGAACCTCGTTTTATGCCCGCCCTCTACCTGTATCGCTGGCAGGGACAGGATGGATGATCCCGCGGCAACCGCATCGCGTTGTCGTCGGGTCTCAAAACTTGCCGGCCTCAGAGTGCCGCCAGAACGGCATCGCCCATCTCTCGGGTCGATACCTTCCGGCCCTCAGAAGACATGATATCCGCTGTCCTCAGGCCCTGATCCAGCACTTTGCTGACCGCCGCCTCTATCGCCTCGGCGGCTTTCTCCTCGCCAAGACTGTACCGCAACATCATTGCGCCACTGAGGATCGTAGCCAGCGGGTTGGCTATGCCCTTGCCTGCAATATCGGGTGCAGACCCGTGACAGGGCTCGTACATACCCTGCTTCTCAGAGTTCAGAGACGCAGAGGGCAACATCCCGATCGACCCCGTCAGCATAGCCGCTTCGTCAGAAAGAATATCACCAAACATGTTGCCAGTCACAATCACATCAAACTGTTTGGGTGCCCTGACCAGCTGCATGGCGGCGTTATCCACGTACATATGGGAGAGCTCGACATCCGGGTACTCCCGGCGCAGATCTTCCATGATTTCCCGCCATAAAACAGTCACTTCCAGCACATTCGCTTTGTCGACAGAGCAGAGCTTCTTGCCACGCTGCTGGGCCGCTTCAAAGGCGACACGGCCAATACGACGAATTTCCGATTCCGTATAGGCGTACGTGTTGTAGCCCTGACGCTCCCCACTTTCCAGTTCGCGGACGCCCCGTGGCTGGCCAAAATAGATGCCGCCGGTTAACTCCCTAACAATCATGATATCAAGGCCGGAGACCACCTCTGGCTTCAGTGAGGATGCAGAAGCAAGCTGAGGATACAGAATGGCCGGGCGCAGATTGGCGAACAACTCAAGGTTGGACCGCAGCCCAAGCAGTCCTTTTTCAGGACGACTGGCCATCGGACGTTTGTCCCACTTGGGGCCGCCCACGGCGCCCAGCAGGATTGCGTCCGCCTTACGCGCCTTGTCCAGGGCATCCTCCGGAAGTGGCGTATCCGTTTCGTCGATGGCGGCACCGCCAACCAGGGCGGACTCGAAGTGCAGTTCCAGACCGAATTGCTCGTTTATCTTACGCAGAACCTTTTCCGCTTCGGCAACAATTTCCGGGCCAATGCCATCGCCAGGAAGCATCAGGATAGAACGGGACATAGTGATTCCTTGAAGGTCGATTCGTTGTGGTAATTCAGGGCGGATCAGCGACCGGCATCAAATAACCAGGGTGCCGTTTCGCGCCTCGACGCTTCGTAGGCCTTTATGACCTCCGCGTCTTCAAGCGTAACACCGATATCGTCCAGGCCGTTCAGCAGGCAATGTCGACGAAAATCATCAACTTCAAAGTTGAACGATTCGCCGGACGGCGTGGTAACGGTTTTGGCTTCGAGATCTATCGCCAGCTGATAGCCCTCTTCCGCCTCGGTTTCATGAAACAGCCGATCTACAATTTCTTCATCTAAAACAATTGGCAACAAGCCATTCTTAAAGCAGTTGTTATAGAAAATGTCGGCGAAACTGGGCGCAATGATAACGTGGAACCCAAAATCCTCAAGCGCCCAGGGGGCGTGCTCGCGGCTGGAGCCACACCCAAAGTTGCGCCGCGCCAGGAGCACGCTGGCATTTTTGTAGCGATCCTGATTAAGCATGAAATCAGGATTGATGGGTCGCTGTGAGCAGTCCTGGTCCGGCTTGCCTTCATCAAGGTAACGCAGTTCGTCAAACAGGTTCGGCCCGAAGCCGGTACGTTTGATGGACTTCAGAAACTGCTTGGGAATGATCATGTCCGTATCCACATTGGACCGGTCCATGGGGGCAACAATGCCCTGGTGTTGCTTTAAGGCTCGCATGGTGTCTCTCCTGTGGATCAGTTCATCATCTCGCGGACATCAACGAAGTGGCCGTTGATCGCCGCCGCCGCTGCCATGGCAGGGCTAACCAGATGGGTACGCCCGCCGAAGCCCTGGCGGCCTTCGAAGTTACGATTGGAAGTGGAGGCGCAATGCTCTCCATGCCCCAATTTGTCGGCGTTCATGGCCAGACACATGGAGCAGCCCGGATCACGCCACTCAAGACCGGCTTCAATAAAGATCTTGTCCAGCCCTTCCTGTTCCGCCTGAACTTTCACCAGACCGGAACCGGGCACCACCATCGCCTGCTTGAGTGATGACGACACCTTCCGCCCCTTCACGACCGCCGCTGCTTCACGAAGGTCCTCTATACGGCTGTTGGTACAGGAGCCAATAAACACACGATCCAGCTTGATCTCGGTAATCGGCATGTTCGGCCTCAAGCCCATGTACTTCAAGGCACGGACAATTCCCTCGCGCTTGATGGGATCGGCTTCCGCTTCCGGGTCCGGCACATTACCGCCAACGCCGGCGACCATCTCGGGAGACGTCCCCCAGCTCACCTGCGGCATAATTTCGGAACCGTCGAGCTCAACAACCTTGTCGAACACTGCATCGTCATCGCTGTGCAACGTCTTCCAGTATTCAATGGCTTGCTCGCGCATCTCGCCCTTGGGGGCAAACGGCCGATCCTTGACGTAATCAATGGTGGTCTGGTCGACCGCGACCATGCCCACCCGCGCACCGGCCTCGATGGACATGTTGCAGATGGTCATTCGGGCCTCCATCGAAAGGCCGCGAATCGCTTCACCGCCAAATTCGATCGCACAGCCTGTGCCGCCGGCAGTGCCAATCTTCCCGATGATGGCGAGGACAACGTCTTTTCCGGTCACCCCGGGCCCAAGCTTGCCATTCACCTTCACCAGCATGTTTTTCATTTTCTGCTGAACCAGGCACTGGGTGGCGAGCACATGTTCCACCTCTGACGTGCCGATACCATGAGCCAGGCAGCCGAATGCACCGTGGGTGGAGGTATGGGAATCGCCACAAACAATGCTCATGCCAGGCAGTGTCGCGCCCTGCTCTGGCCCGATCACATGCACGATGCCCTGGCGTTGGTCCTTGATCTTGAACTCCAGGATGCCGAACTCGTCGCAGTTCTTGTCCAGGGTTTCCACCTGAATCCGGGATACCGGGTCAACAATGCCTTCAATGCCTCGGGCGCGGTCGGTGGTGGGTACGTTGTGGTCCGGCGTCGCCAGGTTGGCATCCAGCCGCCAGGGCTTACGCCCAGCCAGACGAAGGCCTTCAAAGGCCTGCGGCGAGGTTACTTCATGCAGCAGGTGCCGGTCGATGTAGATCAACGCGGAGCCGTCATCCCGCTGTTTGACGAGATGGTCGTCCCACAATTTGTCGTATAAGGTCTTGCCCGCCATGGTTCTCTCTCACTCTCTGGGGGTTTCTGTTTTTTCAGTATGGTTCTATTTT
>Ga0098039_1000710_pt1 | contig 13601 bp, 15 predicted proteins | sample 6_EtaG_FD_75047 | JGI IMG/M metagenome (GOLD analysis project Ga0098039, IMG submission 75047) | Marine viral communities from the Subarctic Pacific Ocean - 6_ETSP_OMZ_AT15160 metaG | ecosystem: Environmental > Aquatic > Marine > Oceanic | place: Pacific Ocean | collected 2015-01-08 | reverse complement strand
CGTCTCGTCCTCAAGGATCACATCGACGGCGTCGGTCTCCGCTTCGCGGGCGTTGTGGTTGGCGTTGTCGTTGCTCATGTTGTCTCCTTGGTTTACCGTGCCGTTGTTGTGTGTTCCCTTCATGCTGTAGTGATCTTACTAAACCCCTTGACGCTTGTTAAGCATAAAGTGCGTCACGGCGATCTTTTTTTTCTTGCGTCGGCCTCCGGGCGGTCGCGGAGCATGAGTGAGTGCTGGCGGATTGCGTGGCGCTCGCGGGCGCCGCGGCGATCGTCATCGGGTGCTCGATGATCTCGCCGGCGGCGGGATGGATTGCGGGCGGGGTCGTCCTGCTCGGGGTGGGGATTGGATTGCATGGGTCTGCTCGATAGGGTCTTCGGTGAGCGGCGCTCCGGCCTGGCGTCTCCGTCGTCATGGCTCCTTAACGCCTGGGGCGGCCAGTCGACGGCGAGCGGGTCGACCGTGACGCACGAGACGGCGCTCCGCCATCCGGCCGTCTTCCGCGCCGTGTCGCTGATCTCGTCTACGGTCGGACAATTACCGCTCAAGGTCTACCGGCGCCTCGGTGCCTCGGGCGACAAGGTGCCGGAGCCCCTGCATCGCCTCTATCCGATTCTCTCGGCGGCTCCAAATGCCGAGATGACCGGGCTCGAGTTTCGCGAGGCGCTCCAGGGCGACCTGTGCCTGTATGGCAACGCCTTCGGGCAGATCGAGCGCGACCGTCAGGGCAGGGTCGTGGCGCTGTGGCCGCTCCAGGCGTCGCAGATGCAGATTACGCGCGACGACGACCGGCGGCTGCTCTATCGCTACCAGACCGCCACGCAGATACATGAGTTCGTGCATGAGCCGGTCCGGCCGGTGATTTTGCACCTGCGCGCGTTTTCCGCTGATGGCATTGTCGGGCGGTCGCCGATTCAGGTCGCGCGCGAGAGTATCGGCGCGGCGTTGGCATCGGACGAATACGGGGCGCGGTTCTTCGGCTCAGGGGCGGCGCCGGGTGGGGTGCTCCAGGGGCCGCGCGGCGCGCGTCTGACCGAGCAAGCGCATCAACGCCTGCGGGCCTCCTGGGAGGCGGCGCACCGCGGCGTCTCGCGGTCGCATCGCGTCGCGCTCCTCGAGGATGGCTGGTCGTGGAATCCGATCTCGGTCGGCAATCGCGACAGCCAATGGATCGAGTCGCGCCAGATGGGGATCGTCGATATTGCGCGCCTGTTCGGGCTGCCGCCGTGGATGCTCTTCGAGATGGGACACTCCGCGAACTACTCGAACGTCGAGCAACAGGCGATCGATTTCACGCGGGAGATCGGCGGGTGGCTCCGCCGGTGGGAGTCGCAGATCGATCGGTCGCTGCTGTCGGCGCGCACGTCGCCATTCTTTGCGCGGTTCACAATCGAGGGATTGTTGCGCGGCGATATCGCGACGCGGTATCAGGCTTACGCGACCGGCCGCCAGTGGGGGTGGTTGAGTATTAACGACGTCAGGCGCCTCGAGGATCTCAACGCGATTGGGCCGGCCGGTGATGATTATATGGAGCCGCTGAATATGTCGCCGGCGGGCCTGGGCGGTGCGCCGACGACCGAAACGCCGATCGAGCCGCTGTCTGAGGCGGCGTCGTCGCGCCTGCTGGACATGGCGACCGGCGAGCTCCAGTAGACGCAAGATATAGGCGAATTATGTCTAGGTTGTATCTGGTGCGGGGGTTGCCAGGGAGCGGGAAGTCGACGATCGCGTCGGCGCTCGCGGGTTCGGTCGAGGGCGGCGCCGCGGTTGAAGCGGACGCCTTCTTCGTCGACGACGACGGCGTCTATACGTTCGACGCGAAACAACTCGCGGCGGCGCGTGCGTCCTCGGAAGACGGTGCGCGGTCAGCGATGGAAGCCGGCGCGCCGGTCGTCGCGGTTGCGAATACGTTCTCGCGGCGGGCCTCGTGGGCGCCCTATGTCAAGGCGGCGAACGCGAACAACTACAGCGTGACCATACTCGAGACGCACGGCGATCACGGATCAATACACGAGGTTCCAGACGAGGCGATCGCGGCGATGGCGGATCGGTGGGAGTCGGTCGTCGCGCCGGACGAGGGCGGCGACGCGCGGGCGTGGCTCAACCGGGCGCTCGAGGGGCGATGTCGTGAGTCGCGGACCGTCGCGCGGGCCGTCGAGGTCAGAGTGACGGGCGACGACCGCAGCCCGGCCGGCGGCGATCCAGGAACGGAGATCGCCGGCTATGCCGCGCTCTTCAATACGCCGGCCACGATTGCGGAGCAGTTCGTCGAGGTGATCGACGAGGGCGCGTTCGACGACACGATCGGCGATGACATCCGCGTTTTGTTCAACCACGACCCGAATCAACTCCTCGGGCGGACCAAGAGCGGAACCGCGTCGATCGCGGTCGACGCGGACGGGTTGCGGTATACGGTGACGCCGCCGGCGACGCAAGTCGGCCGCGACGTCCTGGCGCTCGTCCAGCGTGGCGACGTCGACGGGAGCTCGTTCGGGTTCCGCGTCCTCGAAGACCGGTGGGCGCCAGGCGCGACGGCGGGGGATCTGCCGGTCCGCCATGTGCAACGGGTTGCGCTGCTGGACGTGTCGCCGGTGACGATACCGGCCTACAGCGAGACGACGGCGGAAGTCCGTGACCAGGCCGCGGCGGTCGGAGCGGGCGTGAGAGCGGCAGAGGCGGCAGCAGTGGCGGCGCTCGCGGCGCGGCGCCTCGCGTATGCCAAGACGAGGGCCACCGAGCACATATAGGCGGGGGCACATTCGCGCCGACGATCGCGACCTCGCCTCGATGGCTACTCGCGACACGCGAACAACTGCGGAGGGGGATCACATGACGTTACAGGAGCAACGGATGAAGCTGGTGCATGACCAGCGGGAGATCATCAGCGCGGCGGATAAAGAGTCGCGCGGCCTGACGGCCGACGAGCTCGAGCGGTTCGACCGGATCGACGGGGAGATCGTGACACTCAAGGCGACGATCGACCGGGCCGACAAGGTCGAGGCCGAAGAGCGAGCCGAGCGGATCGCGAGTGTCGAGACGACCGTCCGACCGGATAACGTCGGGTTCGAGACGCGGACGCCGGCCACGATGGCGGCCAGCGTGCCGACCGAGACGCGGACCGGGACCGCGTCGGACGAGTATCGCTCGGCGTTTGATGCCCGGATGCGCGGCCAGGCGCATGAGCGCCGCGCGTTGGAGGTGGGGACGAGCTCCGAAGGTGGCTATCTTGTGCCGGACCAGTGGGCGGCGCAACTCGTTCAGGCGCGGAACGAGGTGAATATCATGCGCGGGCTGGCGACCGTGATCACGACCACTAGCGGAACGTTCAATTTGCCGACGGTGAGTAGTCACGGGACCGCAAGCTGGACCGCCGAAGAGGCTTCCTACAGCGAGAGCGATGAAGCGTTCGGTGTCGTGCAGTTCAGCGCCTACAAGGCCGCGACACTGGTGAAGGTCTCCGAGGAACTGCTGCGCGACTCGCAATTCGACCTCTCGTCGTATCTGACGACGGAGTTCGCGAGACGGATCGGCAGGCTGGAAGAGGCGGCCTTTATCGACGGTGATGCGAGTTCTAAGCCGAAGGGGACAATCTACGATGCAGGGGTCAGCGTCACGGCGGCGGGCGCGACCGCTGTCACGAGTCTCGAACTCGTCTCGCTGTATCACGGCCTCGGCCGCGAATACCGCGATAATGCCTCCTGGTTGATGCACGATAACACCGTGCAACTAGTCCGGAAGTTGGTCGACGGGAATAGCCAATTCATTTGGCAGCCGGGGATGCAAGCCGGGCAACCGGACACGCTGTTAGGCCGGCCGGTCTATACCTCGAGCGCGGTCCCGGTGCCGACGAGCGCGAAGAAGGCGATCGTCTTCGGGGATCTCTCCTACTACTGGATCGCCGATCGCCAGGGGATCAGCGTGCAGCGGCTCGACGAGCTTTACGCGGCGAGTGGGCAGGTCGGTTTCCGGGCGAGTTCGGCGACAGACGGCGCGAACACGGTGACGGCAGCCGTTAAAGTGTTGCAGATGGCGTAACCGACGGTGGGAGTATGGCGGCGGCTCGCGCTCTGGACCAGGGGGGCGGGCCGCCGTGCTCGGGACGATGGACGGGGTCGGCGCCGTCCGAGGTGGGGGTCTATGCGGATCAAGATGCTAACGTCAATCGCCGGCGGCGAGCTCACGGCGCGACCGGGGGAGATCGTCGATTGCGACGCCGAGCTCGCGAAGCGTCTCGACGCGAGCAATCAGGCCGAGCGGGTGAGCGGCAAGGTGGAAGCGGCGACGGCGGCGCCGGCCGAGACGGCGGTCGCCGAGACGGGCAAGGCACGCGGCAAGCGCAAGCGAGGCGGGCGTGGCTAAGTGGGCCGACGTCCTGCAATCGCTCGAGGTGGTCTCGGTGCCGAGTACGGAGCCGATCACGACGGCCGAGGCGAAGGCGTTCCTTCGCGTCGACCATGCGACACAAGACGATCTAATCGACGATCTGATCACGGCCGCGCGAACGCGGATCGAGGCTGACGCCGGGCTCTCCTTGGTGACGACGACGTGGGATCTCACGTTCGACACGTTTCCGGAAGACCGCGCGATCGTCCTGCCACGGCTGCCGCTGGCGTCGGTGACGTCGATCACGAGTTACGACGAAGACGACACAGCGGCGACCATGTCGAGCAGTGATTATCTAGTCGAGACGGCGCAGGGCCGGATCGCGCTCGATGACGACGCCGCGTGGCCGACGGATCTCCGGACACATTCCGCCGGCGTGGTCCGGTTTGTCTCCGGCTACGGCGCCGCGTCCGCGGTGCCGCAACCACTCCGGCTGGCGCTCTATCAACTCGTGGCCTACGCCTTCGAGCAGCCGGTTCCGCTGGTCGGCGTCGATGCGGTCGATCAGGCATACGGCGCGCACCTGGCGGCCTACCGCGGAGGGCAACGGATCGCCTGACATGCCAAAGCGACCACTGAATCCGGCGGACCTCACCGAGCGGATCACGATCCAGACCGCGAGCGTCGTCGCCGACGATCAAGGCGGACGGGCGACCTCATGGTCGACGCTCGCGACGGTCTGGGCCGCGGTGCGTGCGCTCTCAGGGCGCGAAGCCATCCAGGCGCGCTCGGTGGCGTCCAAGGTGGGCTACGAGGTGACGGTCCGCTATCGCTCCGATCTGACAGCGAAGCTCCGGATCGCCTGGGTGCCGAGTTGGTCGAGTGGCACGGCGACGAGCACGCTCGAAGTTCACGCGGTGCGGCCGGACCGCGTCACGCAAACGATCACGCTTGATTGCGCGGAGGCGGCATAGCATGGCGCGGTCGGCGCTCGAGTCGGTCTCCGAGGCGGTGTTCGGGGCGCTCAATGTCGAAGCGCTCACAACGCTCGCGACGTCGGGCGTGTTCTCGCATGTCCCGCAAGGGACCGCGCCGCCGTTTGTGTGGTTCACCGTCGACGAGTCGGATCGTGACGGGACGTTCGGCCAGGTGATGAAAGACTGCCGGGTCCGCGTGCATGTCTATTCAACGTATGCGGGCAACCAGGAAGCGCAGCAAATTATTAATTCGGCCGTCAACCTTCTCCGCGGGACGACGCCGTCGCTTGATAACCACACGGCGTTACTAGTGAGACACGAGGACTCCTCGGCGTTCGGTGACGAGGATCTGAACGGTGTCCTGGCGAAGCATGTTGTCGCGGATTTTACCTACGTCGTGGCGGAGGATTGACAGGCATGGCGCGCGAGGTGTCGTTCGCGATGCGGGGAAACAAGGATCTCCGGTTCCGGCTCGAGCAGTTCTCCCGGCAGATTCCGGAGCAAGCCGGGCGCGCGCTGGTGAACGAGGCCGGGCGGCAGGCGCGGATCGCCGCGGAGCGGACGCCGTGGAAAACCGGCGCTCTGGCGAAGTCGGTCGCGACGTCGGAGCGGGCCGAGGTCGACGGCCATGACATTACGGCGCGCTACGGCTTCGGCGGCGGGTCGGGCGAGCTCCCCTATGCCGTCGTCCAGCATTACGCCAAATATAAACACGATCGGGGGGAGCGGCTATGGGTGCAGAAGACCGCGAAGAAGGAACGCGGGCGGATGCTCAAAGAGATCGCGCGGGATCTCAAGCTGATCTGAGGGCCGCGCCGTGTGCGCGCTGCGGTGCGCCGGCGGACAAGCGGGTCGAGGCGAGCGGGTTCGGCGAGCAGCGGGATCACGTCTGCGGCGTGTGTGGGTATCCGGCGGGGGGGCAAGATGGAAGAACCGAGCGAATTTGTGGCAGTGCGGCGAATTAGCACGCGAGACGACGAGACACTCGCGGCGGTCGGCGAGGCCTGCGACCGGGTGCCAGCGGAGGCGCTCGAGTGGCTCGAAGAGTCCGGCGCGATTCAGGCCATCGGCGCCGAGCCGGGAGTCATCGAACGCGACGACGACGGGGGGGCCGATGGCTAAATATGGATCGAACGACGTCGGGTTCCTGCTGATCGACGGGTTCAACGTCACCGGCGTCTCTACCTCGCTAACCGATACGACGACGGCGACGCTCGAAGAGACACACGGGCTCGGCGACTCCTGGGTCGAACATACGGCGACCGGCCTCCGGTCGGCGACACTCGCGGCCGATGGGTTCTATGACGACGCCTCGGACAGTGCGAACGAGGCGCTTGCCGAGAATGAGGCGACCTCGCGAGTCGTGTGTTACGGGTATGAGGGCAACACGATCCATAAGGGGATGGTCGGGCACAGCGGCGCCTTCGGCGGGTCGTACACGCGGACCGCGTCGCGGAACGAGCTCCACAAGGCGAGCGCCACCTGGACGGTGACGGGCCAGAAAGACGACGCGATGATTCTCCACGCGCTCGGCTCCGAGTCGGCGAGCGGGACCGGGAGCGTCGCGAACAATGACGCCTCGAGTTCTGACGGCGGCGCGGCCTATCTCCAGGTGACGGTCAAAAGTGGCACGACGCCGACGCTTGACGCGAAGGTGCGAGACTCGGCCGATAACTCCACTTACGCTGATCTGATCTCGTTCACACAGGCGACCGGGGTCACGGCCGAGCGGAAGACCGTCTCCGGCACCGTGAATCAGTACACGCTCGCCAGTTGGACGCACGGCGGGACGGCGCCGGAGTTTACCTTCTTGATCGGGTTTGCGCGGGCGTGACGTGCCAAGCCTCGATCGCTACATACACTCGGCCGCCGAGATCGAGCGGTGGGCGTCGGAGCGCGTGTATCACGGCACGGACGCGGCGCGGATCGTACGAGCGCGGAAGATTTTACGCATGGCGACGGGGCTCCGTCGTAAATTAACCGGCTGGTCGGCGCATGATGAGTCGACCTCGGGAACGTCGCGCCGGCGATCAACTCCTCGCCCTGGTGATACACCAGACGCCTCAGTTGACACGCGATCCAGTCAGCAAGGGGGCGCATGATGGCAAAATATGGCTCAAATAGTTTGTCCGTCTCGCTGGATAATTCCGGCGGGACACCGGTTGCGATGACCGCCTACATTACGGCGATCAACGCCGTGACGGTCGAGGCGCTCCTCGAGGAGTCGCATAGCTTCGGCGATTCCTGGTTCGAGTCGCTGGCCACCGGGATACGGCGGATGAGTCCGGTCGAGATTTCGGGCATTTACGACGACACAAGCTCCACGGGGCCGGATGCGGTCTTTAACTCGCCGGCGAGCGCGCCGTCGACCAGCACGCGGACGCTGCTGATTACGTGGGGCGGCTCGAAGACGACCTCTGTCGAGACGGTGATCACGAGTTTTACGAGGGGCGCGACCAGAAACGAATTGACATCGTATTCGGTCACCTTGACGCCGACCGGCACGGTGACCGAGGCGTAAGGCGCACAACCTTTGCCAGCGGTCCTCGCCGGCGGGCCTCGTCGCGTGATGCGGCCTCGCCCGCCGGCCACACTCTGGGGGCATGGATGTTTTCGAGCCGAGTCACGAAAGAGATCACAACGCCGACCGATCCGGCGTATGTCGTCACGATCCGGCAGTTGTCCGGGCACCAAAAGGCGCGGTGCCAGATGGCGGTCCTCAAGAAGTCGGTCGAACTCATCACTGATATCGGCGGCGCCGGGGCGTTCGCGGAGATCCAGCGGCTCGGCGGCGAGAAGGCGGTCCGCGCGCAGGCCGACCGCGATCCTGGCGCGAGCTATGACCACGAGCAGGTGCTGATCGAGGGCATCCTCTCCTGGACGGCGCCCGAGGAGAAGACGCCTGAAACGATCGGCGACCTCGAGCCCGACACCTCTGATCTGCTGTTTTACGAGATCCTCCGGCTATCTCGGGTCGCGGTGACACGAGCGGACGTCGAGACCGATGAGGTCGCGGCAAAAAACGGCTAAGGGCGTTCCACCGGCTACTCGCGGGCGGGTCGCCGGCGAGTACCGAGGACGCCGAGATCCTGCGGCTCTGGATGATCTCGCGGATTGCGGAGTCGTTCCATGTCCTGCCGGCGGTCGCGGAGCGGCTCTGGCTCGACGACCCCGACGAGACGGCCCTCCAGATCCTCGAGCTACGGAGCTACGAGGCCGCGAAAGCGGCCTACGATAGCGCCGGCGGGAAGGTTGAAGACCTGGAACAACATCCGATGCTCGATGAGGTGATCGAAAACGTGTTCATCCTGCAACGACAGCGACTCGCCGGCGAGGCGGAGGAGTCCGACTAATGGCCGTCGGCGCCGTCAGCGTGGGCGTGCTGGAGGCGGTGATCCGCCTTCGCGACACGATGAGCCCGGCGATCGACAATCTCGGGAAAAAGATGCGGCGGTTCGGCGGGCAAATGCAGCGCGCCGGGAAGCAGCTTACAGCGAGCCTCACGCTCCCGATCGCCGCTGCGGCGTTCGCCGCCGTCAGGGCCGGCGAGACGATCGACGGCGCCATGCGGACGATCGCGGTCGGCACGGGCGCCACCGGCGCGGCGCTCGAGGGGCTCAAGGAGTCCTTCTCAGCGGTCTTCCGCGAGGTGCCACAGTCCGCGGCGACGGTCGCGACCGTCCTCGCGGATCTCAATACTGTGACGGCGGCGACCGGGCCGACGCTCGAACACCTGGCCGTCGCGCTCCTCGACTCGGCGCGCGTGCTGGGCGAAGAGGCGGCGCCCAATGCGCTGAAGTTTGCGCGGACGCTCGAACAGTTTGCGATACCGGCCGAGCACGGCGTCGAGGTGCTCGATATGTTCTTCGCCACGGCGCAACGCACCGGCGCCGGCATGGGCGATCTAATCGGGCAGGCAGGAACGTTTGCGGTCGTCCTGAAGAATGTCGGGTTCTCGCTCGACGAGTCGGTCGCGCTCTTCGGCGAGCTCTCGAAGGGGTCGATCGAAGTGACGCGCGTCATGCCGGGGCTCAATGCGGCGTTCCGGCGGTGGGCCGGCGAGGGGCTCGACGCCAAGGCGATGCTGGTCGAGACGATCGAGGCGATGAGGTCCGCCGCGTCACGGACCGAGTCACTAAACATCGCCACGCAGGCATTCGGCGCCGAGGGCGCCTCGCGGCTCAACGACGCCGTCCTCGAGGGCAAGCTGAACCTGGAGGCGATGGCGACGGCGGTCGACGGCACGGCGGGCGCGATCGCGGAGGCCACGGAAGGCACCGAGACGTTCAGCGAGCATCTAGCGGTACTCCGCAACAGGGCGACGACCGCGCTGGCGCCGTTCGGCGACGAGCTCAAGCGTGCGCTAGTCGGCTTTATGCCGGTGGTCGAGGCGATCGCGGCCAAGTTCAACGGCTGGGCGAAGGCATTTGGCGCGCTCCCGACGCCGGTCAAAAATACGGCCCTGGCGGTCGTGGCCTTCCTTGCGGCGCTCGGGCCGGTGATCCTGGCGGTCGGGGCGCTGTCGTTGTCGATCGGGCAGTTGATTCCGATCGTGACGAGTTTCGGGGGGTTTTTGTTTGGCACGGCGAAAACGGTCGGTGCCGTGTCGACCGCGCTCACGGCGATGGGGTCGACCCTCACAAGTCTCGGGGGGTTTTTGTTTGGCACGGCGACGACGGTCGGTGCCTTGTCGACCGCGCTCGCGGCGCTGTTTACGTGGCCGGGGATGCTGGCGGCGGCGTTCGTCGTGCTCGTGCTCAAGGTCGAGCCCTTGCGCGCGCTGCTCGCCGCCACGGCGCGGCTTATCCTGACCGGCGTGGTCGTCGGGTTAGAAACATTGTGGGGGTGGCTGCAATCGGTCGGCATCGGGATTCAGACCTTCGTGGTCGCAAAGCTCGAGACATTGTGGGAGTGGCTGCAAGCGGTCGCGCGCGGGGTCGCGTCGTTTGTCGGCGCGCTGGCGTCGATGATCCCTGGCGCGGGCCGGCTCGGCGAGGCGATGGCGGGGCTCGCGGGTACCTTCGACGGCATGACGGCGGCGCTGCGCGGCACCAGCGGCGAAGTGGAGACGGTCACAGAGACGGCGTTGGATCTGAGTGGGGAAGTGGACACGCTCGGCGCGGCGGTGCCGCCGGTGACGGCGGCGGTGGCGGCGTTCGGCGCGGCGACGGGCGGCGCGGCGGCGCCGACGGCTGCGCTAACTCGCACTATACAGGAGCAGGCGGGCGTCCTGCGCGGGATCGAGATCGGCTACCGGAGCACACGGCAGAACATTGAGGCGCTCATCACGACGCAAGGCGTGATGATTAGCGGCCAGCGGCTCGCCGCGGCGGGCTTTACCTCCTTTGTGGGACCGATCCGGGCCGCGCGCGGGGAGTTGGGGCTCCTGGACGAGGCGATGAATCCGCCGGGCGGCTTTTTCTCCGGCCTGCAATCGTCGCTGTCGGGCTTCATGTCCGGGCTGACCGGCGGCGGCGGGCTCGCGGGCTTTTTCGAGAATCTCGGCGGGGGCGTCGTCGAGGGGTTCGGCAACATTTTGAGCGGCGGTCTTTCGTCGCTGATCTCCGCCGGGACACAGCTAGCGGTAGAGGGGCTCCAGAAGCTCGGCGGGATGGTTTTAAAAGGGCTCGGGAAGGTCTGGTCAGGGATCAAGGGCCTCTTCGGGCGCTCGACCGAAGACAATATCCGGATCACGGGGGAGCGGCTGGGATGGGCGATCGGCGGGGGGCTACAAAGCACGATCGCAGAGACGGCCGATGCAATCGGTCACGACTACACGGCGATGCTTCTGCACCTGTCGGAGATTACACAAGAGCAGGGCGGGGTGATGCTGGCCGGCTATCAGCGGGTGGCGCGGACCGGGCGCGATCTGTTCTCGATGGTGCAGGAGGGCCGGATCTCGGTCGAGCAGGCGATGGGCGCGCTCGGGCCGGTGCTGACTGAACTGGCCGCGAATTTTGACGAGGCCGGGGAGGCTGGGCAGTTACAGTTCACCGAGTTGATCCAGGTCGCCGCCGAGATGGGCGTCAGCGTCGAGGATCTCTCGGCGCTCGTCGGCGGGACGCTGGCGCGGGACGCGCTCGGCACGGAGCTCAATCGTGCGCTGATCGACGCGAATGGAAACATCCTCGACCTGGCGGGATCGATCCGCGCGATTCCGAGCACAATTCCGATCCGCGCTGATCTCGATGTGTCGCTGGACAATTTCCGCGACGAGCTATCGGGTGCGTTTTCGGAGTACAGCGGCGGCGAATACCAGATCCCGGGGTTTGCGCGCGGGACGCGAGGCTTCGAGGATTTCGGCAAGCGGGGCACGCTGGCCGTGCTCCACGGGCGCGAGGCTGTGGTCCCGGCGGGGTCGGCGGTGCCGGGGACCGATGCGCTCGCGCGCGAGATTGCGGCGCTCCGGCGCGACCTGGCGACCGATCGCGCGTTCCAGTCAACGCTCATGCCGAAGATGCTCGCGGCGGCGATGCAACAAGGCGGAGCGGTGGTCTGATGGCTGTCGAGCCGACACGGGTCGCGATCGAGCTAGAGTTGGCTGGCGCCGGCGGCGGCTGGACGGACGTCTGGAGCCATGTCCGCGCGCAGGTGCCGGTCGTGTGCTCGTATGGGATACAGTCCGGCGGCGGGCCGGCGGACCGATGCGCGCAGCCAGGAAGCCTGACATGGGCGCTAGACAACGGGCCGGGGAACGGCACCGGGATCGGCCTCTACAGTCCGACACACGCGGCGGCCCGGTCCGGGTTCGAGATCGGGATCGGCGTGCGGTTTTTGGTGGTCTGGGATTCGGTGACGTATATCAAATTCCGCGGGCGACTGGCGTCGGTCCAGGTCACGCCGGACGCGCACGGTCCCTGGACAACATTGTGTACAGCGTGGGATTATCTCGATACGTGCAGCCGTGCGCGGCTCAAGCGCGTGGCGGTCCAGGTCGCGCAGCGTGGCGATCAGATATTCGATACGTTGGTTTCGGAGATGCCCGAGCCGCCGACGGCGTCGACGAGCGGGACGGGCCGCGAAACCTACGCGCTCGCGCTCGATGCGCGCTCGCCGGAAGAGGGGTTATCCGTGCTCGGCGAGTTTCAGCGGCTCGCCATGTCAGAGGCCGGGTACATCTACGCGCGCGGGACGACCTCCGCCGCGACGGCGCAGCAACTCGTGTACGAGTCGCGGACTGAGCGCGCGACAAAGAACACGGACCAAACAAGTTTGACCGATGCGGATCTCGAGGGGATCGAGATCGGCCGGCATCGCGATCGCGTGATTAACCGGGTGCAAGTGCTCACCCATCCGCGGCGGAAGGACGCCGCAGCGGTGGTGCTCTACACTCTGCGCGATGCGACCGTCGGCACGGGCGCGGCGCTCGAGCTCGCGGCCGGCGCGACGCAAACGGTCACCTGTCCCTATACCGATCCGGCGGCTCGGGATAGACGCTGCGCGGGCACGTCGATGATCACGCCGGTGGCAGCGACGGACTACACGGCGAACGCCGCGGCCGATGGCGGATCGACGGACCTCGTTGGATCGCTGGGAGTGGCTGCGACGTTCGGCGGCACGTCGGCGGCGGTCGTGCTGACGAATAACCACGCTTCGACGACACTCTATGTCACCAAGCTCGAGCTCCGCGGGCTCGGGATCTACGACGAACAGACGACGGTCCACGAGCAAGAGGACGCGACGAGCCAGGCGGCCTATGGCGAGAACGTCTATCGGTATGATGCGTCTTATCAAATGTCGCCGACCGTCGGAGACAGTTTCGCGCGTCATTTCCTGGGGGTGTTTTCGGACCCGCAGCAATCCGCCGAGTCGGTATCGATCCTGCTGAATCGCTCGGCCGCGCTGATGCTGGCGGGCCTCACGCGGGAGGTCGGCGACCGGGTCGGGGTCGCGGAGACCGTGTCAGCGATCGCTGAGGGCTATTTTGTACAGAGCGTAACGCTCACCGTGACGCCGCGGGAGGTGATCCGGTGCCGGTGGGGCCTCACGCCGGCGTCGCGCATCAGATACTGGTTATTGGGCACGGCCGGCGCGAGTGAGATTGGACAGACGACGGTCATAGGATATTAATCATGGCATGGGTGACAGGCTCGGGTAAGTCCACCGGCGATCTGATCGACGCGGCCGAGTGGAATCAGACGGTCGTTGCGAATGAGGCGATCCTGAAGACGGCGATCAATAACGCGGGGCATGTCTCCTTCGTGAATGCGTCGGAACTGACGATCGCGAGCGGCGCGGTGACTGCGACGCAAAATTACCACGCAATAGACACGGAGTCAGACGCGGGCTCAGACGACCTCG
>Ga0098039_1000709_pt1 | contig 13604 bp, 20 predicted proteins | sample 6_EtaG_FD_75047 | JGI IMG/M metagenome (GOLD analysis project Ga0098039, IMG submission 75047) | Marine viral communities from the Subarctic Pacific Ocean - 6_ETSP_OMZ_AT15160 metaG | ecosystem: Environmental > Aquatic > Marine > Oceanic | place: Pacific Ocean | collected 2015-01-08 | reverse complement strand
TCCTGGGAAGGCATGAATTGCATTCCCGTTTCAGCTAGGCGCTGAGCTGCTTCACGGGCAGCTTTCTTGACCTCGCCCGTCGACGGCATATTACCAAGGATACGAGCTGCCATCAATTCCGCGAGGACCGCCTCCACATTTTCCACGAATCGTTCAGGATTAAGCACACGAGACTCCCCTTTTACCTTGTTCTGCCTGATAGTTTTGCACCCCGGAACCAGAAAATCAGGTTCTCCTACCCGCAGGATAGAACGCATCGCCAATAGGAATGTTGTCATTTCAATATAACGGGTATCCCCTATCTCAATCATAGGGACTGTCAGAGCTCTGCAGAGACCACGAAAAGCCCTCTTTGAAATTGCCTGCATCTCATCGATGTAGACATCTTCTGACATTAGTCGGACCCCACCCCCGAAGCTAATGTAGTGTTGTGTTCCTCCTTGCTCCTCTACCATGCTTAATCTGCGCCTGATTCGGAAGAAAACAGATGGCGACCCAATGCCGCCCATGGTGGATGCCCCGGTAATCGATCGTGGACAACCTCCGTCCAAGTCCTGTCCAACTGTTGGGGACGAACACCAGAACTTGGATCCCAATGCTCGCGGCCGCCCACTTCCCATATTCGGAGTTGGTGGTTGGTACCCAAGAAGTTATGATCATTGTAACCAGGCCTCTGAGGATAGTTTTCAACATATTGTGAGTTCAACTGATTAACACCAGCAACTACTTCTACAGCGAAGGCAGGATCATTCTGAACCCTTGCAAAATCTTGCACATCCTGTTCTGTTGCAGCTGCTTTCTCTTCCTCTTCTACGATTTCAGCTTCAATCATTTGGTCGGGGTCAGGTGTCCACACGGGCTCCGTGTTGGGGTTATATGTTGTAACAGTTGAAGGGTCGACAGGAGCGGGTTTGGAGCCTGTAGAAGGTGAGGGTGAAGGGGACGAGGAGGGTGAGGAGACTCCAGAAGTTGTAGCGACTGCGGGTTTTGCTGTTCTTCCAGATCGTTCGATTTGCCCTTTAAGTCGCTGGAGATAAAATGCTTCTCGATCTTCTCGATTACCTTCCATTCGTTCCAAACGTAGTTTTGCTCGCCTGAGGGTCCGTTCTTCTAAAGGGGTTAGTGGCCTGCCTTTTGAGGTTGATCTAATTTTTTTACCGTCAATAGTTTCGGTAGTTGTCACGTCCTTTGTGACGCTTTCGAGCTCTGCGATTGTGGTCCTATCTTTCTCCATCTGTTTTGAATTCATTTTGCTTACTGCAGACTCTGGCTCCATAGTAATGGAGGGGTGCTCCCTCAACAATTGATCCTGGTCTTTCGGATCTGCGGCGTTGTATTTATCAGTCCACAGGTCTATGAGCTTTCCGTATTCCTCCCTACCTTGTTGTTTGTAGTGAGCTGCGGATGTTCCGTTTCCTCCAAAAACAGTTACACCGGAACGCTGAGCAGCGATGTCGTTTCTTCGTTGAACTTCTTTTTCAACGATAAGTCGTTCATCATCCGCGAAGTGTTCCAAGGGATCCACACCACCTGCCTGCAGGTCGTCGTACAAAGATACGAGACCTGCTCTTTGATTCCTCTTGGTTTCTGCTTCTCCTTTGAGTTGCTCGTTGACCCTGAGGTTCTCCTCTGATATGGTGGCGTTTGGGCTAGGACCATAGGGTCCCGACCATGCCCCCCCAGCAGCCGGATCGTCCCACTCAGTAATCGGCCAACCCTTCGCATTCCATTTACCTCTGCCACCTGGGACTAGACCCGCGAGCTTATCCATCTCAACTTGAGAACTACGTTCATCAGCATCCATCGCACTGAGGCCTTGAGCCCGCAGCGACTGATCTTTCCAATCTGGATCCGTCTCAAAATATTCCTCATTACCAGCACGAGCGGCCAAGTGCTCATCGACTATAGCCTTAATCTCATCCTCAGTCGCATCTGCTGAAACCCTTCCTGGAACAGAGGGGTCATGTAATCCCGCAGGATTTTGTCTTGTCGGGTCAGCGAAAACCTGATCTAGTAGGAGATCATAAGGATCTCTATCTGGGCCAACTGGGTCTGTGTTAAGACCTTGAACCAGGTTTAGGTAATCCGGGTTGGTGAAGTCGAAATCGTATGGGCTGTTAGGCATTTGGAAACCTTAGTAAGGAGAACAAAATGAGTTCAGGGAATTCAAGAAGTTCTGTTGGAGTCGAAAGACCTCCGGAGTTGGTGGTTGGTACCCAAGGAAGGCCGATGGGCTCCCCAGAGCCCATGAAGGTTGCAGGAGATTTGTTGAGACACTCTTTCTGTACTCCCTCTAAGAAGAGAGGACTATGGAACTACAACGGATCATACTATCAATGGTACGGAAATCAATGGAGGATTAGAGACGATGTGTGGTTAGAGGACATGCTGTGGACCTTATTGGAAGATGCCCATTGTAGGGTAACCACCCCCCAAGGCGAACAAGTCTTGAGGTTTCAACCCAACAAACAGAAGGTTGAAAACGTGTCCAGGGCTATTGCAGCAAAGACAAAGATTCCTCATTCAGGAGTCCCAGTGTGGTTGGGACATGATGCACCGTTTCCTGCGGAGAGAGGAATTGGATTCGAGGATGTTGTTGTTGACCCCAAGACGGGATCTGTTGTCACGAGGACGGAGGACTGGTTTGACCCCGTGACTCTACCCGTAGCGTATGACCCAGAGGCTACCTGTCCCTTGTGGCTACAGAGCGTTTCCGAGTGGGGTAATGGGGATGTGCAGTGGGGGGACCTCCTGCAGAGGTGGATGGGGTATTGCTTGATGAGTCATCGCAAGTACGCTAAGTGGTTATTGATGTACGGGAAGGTACGGAGTGGTAAGGGGACCATCGCGAGGGTCCTGCAGTCGTTGATTGGGAGGGACTGCTATATGGGGACCTCTCTCGATGACTTGGCGGGGGACTTCGGTCTGGACGGATTAGAGCAATCCAAAGTTCTATGCATATCCGAAGTTAGTGAGTTGGATGGGAAACAAGGAGAAAGAGCAACAAGAGTACTCAAGAACATTTTAGGACAAGATCCAATTACAGTGAATATCAAGTTTAAGAGGCAGATTAGAAATGTGATGGTGAATGCTGCCCCCATCGTGCAGGCTAATGAGATCCCCATGCTCCCCAATAAGGGTAGGGGCCTATCCAGCAAGATGTTGGTGTTACCCTTCGACGTGAGTTTCGAGGGCAGGGAGAACCCACACCTGATCGATGGTTTGTTGGAGGAGCTACCGGGGATTGCATCTTGGTGTGCAGAGGGAGCCCGGAAGATAGAGCAGGAAATGGACCCCCTTAAACGCTTCTCGATGCCCGATAGGGCATCGGATGCTATCCGGCTCTATCACATTCAGAATAACCCGTTCGATCACTTCCTAGAAGAGCGGTTCGTGAGGTCTCCTGGGGGGTTTGTATCAACAGAGATGGTTTGGTATCAGTGGCAGGATTGGCTGAGAGTCAACGAAATCAGAAACGTAAGAGTAGCACGGAATCAGATCGCAATGAAGATCGAAGCGCAGAGCAGCTGGGGGGTCTACCGAAGTAGGCCCACCGCCGATTCCAAGAGAGGCTTGAGTGGTTTGAGCCTCCGAAAACGTTTTGAGGAGATTTCCTGATGTCCGATATTGATTATGAGAACGTTGTGGATGAGATCGTGGAAAGTAGGGAGGGGAGGAACAAGTGGACCTTTGTGGATGACGACTTCAGGGTCTGGGATGCCATAGTTATTGGGGACCAGATCCAGACGACCTGCGCAGATTTGTTGGAGATCGGTAAGGTCATCTTTATCGAGAACCCCCCCCAATGAGAGTACTAGTGGCATGTGAGTTCTCTGGGGTTGTTCGTGATGCCTTCATAAAGCGGGGGCACGATGCTTTATCTTGTGATCTGCTGCCAACGGATCGTGAGGGGCCCCACTATCAAGGTGATGTTCGGGATGTAATTGATTTCCCCTGGGATTTGATGATTGCGCATCCCCCCTGCACTGATTTGTCTGTTTCAGGTGCAAGACACTTCCCCGCCAAACGAAAGGACGGGAGACAACAACGTAGTGTGTCATTCTTCATGATGCTTGCCAAAGCCGATATACCCCGAATAGTCATTGAAAACCCGGTTTGCATCATGTCCCGCCTTTGGAGAAAGCCGGATCAGATCATCCAACCTTGGCAGTATGGCCATGGAGAAACGAAAGGAACGTGCCTTTGGTTGAAAGATCTACCCGAACTTATTCCCACTAATGTCGTGGAGGGGAGAGAGGCCCGCATACACAACATGGCCCCCTCACCTGACAGGTGGAAGAAGCGGAGTACTATGTACCAGGGAGTAGCCGATGCGATGGCTTCTCAGTGGGGGCCCCTTGAGCGGGTATAGGCTGTTCCGGGTGTGCCGGGTCTCCAGTAACCCATGTATATACCAGCTTTCTATATTAGGTTGCTGAGACCCCGGCATGTCCGGCACTAACTTCACTCTGTGGTTGGGTATTTAAGGGTTATACCCGAACAAATCCTAGACGGGATTGGTCTTTCCTCTTCAATTACTACAAACTCCTGGGGGCCGACGGGGGTCGACAGATTGAACGGACCACAGGGGTGCGGACACGTGGACCTGGTCGACCGTGCCAACCAAGACACCAACAAGGACTGACATCAATAGCATTCAACAATCGACAACTGACACAGTCACACCATCACACTCACAAAAATCACATTGATCACCCAATACACTCAGGCATATCGACACGAACCATGGCACCACTAAGTACACCTATAACTCAGAGACCTCACCTCATTGTCATACCTACCGACACTGACACCCACGATATGTAAGGCGACACAGTCGACCACGATCACATAGTTCCGCCGTATGCCAGCCGCGTCCGCTTCGACGCTTTGTAAGAAGTTGACCTTACTCGACTGCTGGACTTCATCTGAGGCCTTTTGTCGATAGCCTACGGCAGAAGATAACTGGGTCTCTTGCACATCAGTTTCATCAACCACGTGTTGCTCACCTGAGTCAAGATTGCCACCGTTTGTTTATAATCAGTCTGTTAGCCATTGTGGCACTCGCGTTCTGACCTTGAATGGGCCACTTGTGCCTGTGCTACGTCTACCTCACACACAAAGGTCGCCTTCACGTACACTGTCTACGGCGAGGGTGGAGCACATCCGCTGCGGGGACCTACAGAAACGATGGGCATCGGAGATGCCGCGCGCCCTTCGGGACGCTCATCGTTTCCTCCGGTCGTCCTCGCGGAAGCAGAGCGACATCCACCCTTGGGAACCGCCGAAGACAGTGCACGTGAAGGCTCGAGGCCATCAGAAATCGAGTCCGAGGCCACAGAAACTCTCCGGCGAGGGCACCAGGGCAGCGCCGGAGACTTTCTGCCGATTTCTGACTTTGTGTGTGAGGAGGACGTGCAGGCACAACGCAGGGTGACCCAATCAAGGGTCAGAAAGCGAGGCCAAAATGGCTACAGATCTGATTCTAAACAAAGGTGTCAATCTCGTCTCTGGTGAGCACGTGTTTGACGAAACTGATGGCAGAGACCAAGTGATCATCTGCCTGCCTATCCACAAAACGCCTGAGATGAAGTCGGGCAAGTCGAGGAAGGGCAACTTCTACAAGGTCGAAGAGGCCACGCCCGGCATCTGGAACTATGTGCTTGTGCTCGACGGTGTAGCCTACACCGTGGCCGCCAGTGTCTCACGGCACGTCAACGAGCTGTGATCTCCCGAGTCAGGGTGTCCTCAGTGGCACCCTGGCTCATTTCTCATACCTTTGAAAGGGGTATAAACATGAATTCTGACCTTGTAATTTATCTTGAAACTGAGCCTACAGACGAGGCAAATGATTACTGTCGACCGACTCAAACAGTCGTTGTTGAGCCTTGGGACAATCAAGGATGGGACGGAGATCCTGGATAACTCCCGTTCCGGGGGCTTCTGGGTGGTACAAAGCATCAAATTACTAGACATTGCGTGCTGGGCGGGGGGAGGACTCGGAGGGCACTCGTCCTCCCTGTTCCCGCTTTATATGAAAGGAGTTGTAATGTATGCGTATAAATTAGATGATGAGGGCAATCGAGAGTTTAGCCCTGATCCAAATCCAACAGTGGATCAACCACCTAACAAGGTGATGTCATCACTGCCTGATCCGGTGATCAAATGTGAAGGTAGATGCCGATCTAAACAGACAAAGAATAAATATTCCAACCCGACATTCGCAGCAGTAATAAGATTAGAAGAGAGAGAGAATCATCTCTATAACACGGTGTCTGGAACTAGGCTCTTTGACCCTGAAAACTTCGTTTGAAGTGTACTTTCCTACTCCCATTCTCTAAAAACATTAGAGAGAAAACAAGAGGAACTCAACCCATGACCGAAGATCAAGCAGAAATCTTGTTGGATATACTCACAGATATCCTCTCCGAGTTACGCTCCACAAACACCAAGAGATATAAATCTCTTGCATGTGTTGTATGTGGTAACAATGCTGATGAAGGTTGTCATTGTTTTGACTCAGAGTGAAGGGGTTGGGGCGTGGAGAGGCAGCCCAGAGCGGCTGCCTCTCCGGTGCCCCTGAAAAAGAAACATGAAAGGAGATGCGAATGCATGAATTAGCCATTATTGAGGAAGAGATGATGGAACATGGTTGTTCTGATTACATTGATTTAGTTGATGCACCAATGGGATTGGCCCTCCTAGCCATGACCATAGATGATCTCATCAATCATATCCCTGATGATCAGTTTGAAGAGATACTCATGATCCTTGAGTCTGACCCCAGGGTCCAACAGCAAATGAGTTTCTTACCCTCCTCAGAATGTTCTCAACCACCATATCACTTCGAAAGGGGATACCAAGAGGTACCCAAGTGGTATTGGAAACTTCGTTAGTCACAAAGTGACAGAAAGAGCGGACTATGACCTCAACAATTAACCATGATTTCTTCTATAACCAGGAATGGAGTCCATCAGTTCCTGGCAATGAAAGTGTGCTGGAATGTATCCTTCATCATGACACTTATGATCCCGTCATATTAAAGATCATTCAAGATGATTCACTTTCCCCTCATGTATTGGTCCCTTTGATGAGTAAACTTGCAATGGCAGGTGAACTTATCCCGAACCATGACGATGTGAATGTTCGAGTCGATTACATGTGGCATGAAGAAGTCGCAAATAACCGATTTACAATCTTCTCATGGTTTCTCGAGTGGGGTGAGCCAGAAGGTCGAAATGCTCCTACAGCCTTCTTCCACAAAGATGAATCGGGACTAATCATTTCGAAATTTGCGTTTGTTAAAGCCCGTTCAAAAGAAGCCCACGAGGCATTTATAGATGGTATTCAAGACGCAATACAGGACCAAAGTCAATCCTTGATGACAAGGAGACATGCATGACATATTGCAAGTTTACTCATCAGTGGAAGAACACCTGGAATGCAGAGAACAAAGAGAAGAAGGCTCAGATGGACCGGTCACGACACTACCGTAAGAAATACGGTGATGCCATGCGTGAGCAACATGGTGTAGACGGCCAAGAAGGCTATGACTACCTCTTCAGTATTCAAGAAGGCAAATGCAAATTATGTGGTATCAAATCCACAAAGTTCGTCCACGATCATTGTCACAAAACAGGTAAAGTACGTGGGTTGGTTTGTCTTCCGTGTAATACAGCAATTGGTGGTTATGAAACCATCTGTCGTATGCCACAGGAAGAAGTAGATAAATACTTCTCAGGTGATTAGTCATTCCCCCTTTCAGCCTTGCTCCCCCTTTATTGGGGGAGTGAGGTTTTTTAATGTTCTTTACTTCAAACCCAACAACGAAAGGTAGAACTATGTTTGAAGAACTTGACAACATGGAGGTTGTCCACGATCGAATAGATGAGGCTATTTCAAGGTCTCACGATGTTATTGAAAAGTTATTAGCAGTACGCAAAATAACATCAACCAGGATTGACACTCTTAACTCCTACATTGAAGAAATGGCAGACGAAGCAGAATCACAGAGAGATACATTAAATATTATCCACACCGCTAAAAAGCGTTCAGGTGTGGAGAATATTGATGACTGAAACAATTCTTATCATAGTGATAACGTCAATCGTTATCTTAACCGTCTACACTTATGCATTCGCCAAAGGCGAAGAAACAAAAAGGAAATAACTATGGGATTCAACGCAATGGGTAACTGGGGAAATCAGGTTGAAAAACCTGACATCAATCATCTTCCAATCCCTGCTTCTCGTGGTAGTCGACATTATCCTATTCCCCACTCAAACATGGTCGATATGACCATGAAGACTTTTGATCGAATGGGATTCGAACTAGACAAGTGGGAATACTATCTCTCAAACGACAACCAACGTATGCTGGCTGGCTTTCAAATCAAGCATCCCGGTCTCACATGGCATGATGAGTGGTCTCTCACCGGAGGCATCATGACCTCCACCAACAGCACCATTAGTGCTAGGCTACTCCTTGGACAGAATGTTGGTGTATGTGATAATGGTTGTATATGGGCAGAGCACCAACTCAGTCACAAGCACACTGAAAATGCTGCTAACAACCTCAAATACATGATCATGGATAAAGCAGAAACAATATTTGATATTGCTAAACAGATCGAAAAAGACACCAATAATATGAAGTCCATTCGACTCGTAAATAGTCAGGTACATGACTTCGTAGTACAATCTTGTCGAGATAACACCCTAAAATGGCAACATGCACCACTTGTATTAGAACAGTGGTACAACACAAAACATGAATCCTTCAAGGCTCGTAATCAATGGTCTCTATTCAACGCCTACACTGATGTGTGGCGTGATAAAAACCGTTTCGATCTATCTTCTCGTACTAGCAAACTTCATAATCTGATTCATGATTGGAATAACGACGAGTTTGTTGGTCCTCAAACCAACCCGGAAGATTACTTCTTCGGTGATTTCTAATGAATGAAGTAAAAACCTACATCAAATTAGATGAACACACATACAAATTCTCAAACGATGCATGTGAAATCCAGGAGGCATATGCATCCAGTCCACAATCAGTAGTACATGCCACCTCTGAAGAAGAAGCAGTACTAAAACTAAACGAATTAGAAGGAATCATTTATCCGCAAATAAAATGGCGACCTCGTCATCGTGGGTCACCATCATCACAATATTTCGACAAATCGGGGGGTGCTGTTATAGACCGGCACGCAAAGGTTGAAGTCATTGTAAAATTCCTACAAGATAATGAGGGATCTTCTTACCCCTTCTCTGGTACTGAGTTTATGAAGGATTGGGCGAAAGCAGGCATCGCTAGAAATAAACAAGACGAAATAAGATGGGATAAGAAAGCAGCAAAGCGTTCCCTCTACAAACGAAAAGTAGATCGCAATGCGATTCGTCATCGTAAAGGTGATTATCTAACCTGGGATCTAAAGAATTTTGTACATTCTATCCTTGACGTTATACGGAAACTTACAGGTGTGCCTAAATTAAGTCTTTGGGGTTACCAACGCAGAACAGATGTAGAATCAGGGTTAAGAGGTATCATTGACACGTTACAAAAAAATGAGGTAGAACTAAAACTAAGCGATTACTACAACAAAGCCTTACACAATATGCTCCCTTATGTTCATCCTCCCACTTATATGGAGTTCACAGAGGATAGAAGTAATCAGAGAGTAATCTTAGACTTTATTCGATCAGAAGCCATTCGTTTTGGCTTTATAACTGAGCCAAAGTGCTCAAAGGAGAACGATAATGAGTAATGACTCATTCCTGACCTTAATGGAAAATGCATCTAACACTATCAATTTTGATGCGTCAATTAGTAAAGATGACATTGTTGCCATCGCTCTTAGTGATTGGGAAATTGCACTCCGTGCAGAAATGAAATCCCTAGATGTAACCTGGAAAGAAAAGAAGAAGAAGATAAAAGAGATTGAAGACTGTTTGGCCCGTCAAAAGGACCAGTTTGAACGTACATTCCGAAGAGATGATATAGCAAAACTTTCTGCTGGTTTATCTCTCTTTGGATGGTGCCCTGAAATAGAAGTTTGTGTTGAATGGCCCCGACACAAAGACACAGCCACTATTACCATTGCAATGTCAGGTGTCAGTAATCGATATGATTCGTCGTTCGCAGCATATAAAACAACTACGAATATCCCCCCACAGATCGAAAACCTTCATAAAGAATTGGAGGGTTTAGAAGAGGAGAGCGCAGAACTTGCAGCGGAAATCCACGAACTCCGAACAGAACTCCATCAAGCAGATTCAAAGGAACGAGCAGCAAGGGCCTCGCTTGCGAAGCAAGTACTCGGATCCACACCAGCAGGAACCACCCTCCTCGAGAAACTCGGAGAGAACTCATAGTTGGGTTCCCCCTTCAAATACTACCCCTACCAAGTTGAAAGGTACTCCTATGTATCCGTCAGCATCTAGGGAGGCATTAAAAGAGATATCGGAAGATCTAATAGAGATTTCTTCCGATATCTATAACTGTTCTGTAGAACTAAACTCCCATGAGGAGAAGTGTGACGGTTGCGGATTAATGGTTAAAGAAAACTTCCAACAATATCTATGGAAGAAAAACCTCACTTCAGCAGCCCGTAAGGTTGCACAGATATCGCAAGAGATCCATGATTCCACGACTGATGGTTGATCTCTAACCCGTCTCTTCTCCCCTCTGCCTCTTTATGGATTCGCGTCTATAAAGAGGTATTACTTCTTTTTGTTCTTACAACTCGAACAACCACCCGTGCGTTCTCTAGTGGGGGCATAAGGAAATGCTTTATTTAGAGCCGCTTTTCTTTTTTTACATCCCTCACAAGGTTTCACAGCACCAAGGGTAGCCTTGTGTATAATCTTTTCGAGGGTGTCACCGACACCCCGTGATTTTGTCTTCTTTTTGTTTACACCCTGGAACCTACCCATGGATACACCTTTCAACATGTCTCCTGAAGATCTTCCTGATTATTACCAACAAGTATACGAAGAATTAATGGAAGGAATCAAGGATTCTGAAATAACTGTAATGCCTTGTTTGAACAAAAAGAGAGGTTTTGTCGTTTATATGATCGTTCGCATCAAATTATTAGACGAAGAGTCAGAATCAGGTGAAGTAGATCATACCTTAGCAATCACCCCCCTTGCAGTCGTTACACCTCCTAATCTTTTATCAGATATAACCCCCATCTTTTCTAAAAACGACGATTTTACTTATGTACCCCACGAAGACAATAACATAGATCCCGACGACAATATGTGGGGTTGGACCCCACCCACTAAAGGGACCCTTACGTTTTTCGAAGAACAATGAGAACTAATAATGAACCAAATAGTTTGGGATCTAGATGGCATTAAGAACAAGGACAAGGTTTGTTGGGAATACACAGATGAACCCCTTAAGATTGACCCTGATGCTTCTTGGAATGAGATAGGAAATGGTTCATATGTCCGTATGAATCCTAAAACTCATGCCCTGATTGAATCAACAAAAGACCTCCATCTCTCATCTCTCACCCAAACTAACCTAAATGAGTGGAAGTACCGCCTCGATAGTCTATTCGACGCAGGGGTGAGCTTCCTCTTCTCTGATGCAACAGAGGGTGAAGTTCCCATTCGACTACGATTTTCTGATCTATCTCTCCATATCGGATTGAAGACCAGCGCATCAACCTGGACCAAAGAACGATTTGACTCCTCTATCCGTGAATTACGGATGACACGTCAACTCGGTAGTCTGGACATGGAAACCTAATACGTTTATAGTGTCCCCCCACTCATCTATAACCTAAGGAGGTAACCATGCGATGAGACCCATACCAAGGGATAAGCCAGTCAATGAACTGAAATTGTATCCCCAAACATCCTGTGATCGATGTGATCTCCACGAACATGCAAATATCCCGTGCATCCCTACTGTCTTTGAAGAATCTCTTCCCCTACCCCAAATCTTTGATTATTGGAGTGAGGAAGAATCGCTAGACGCAGTGCCCCTTATCCTCTTCATTGGGCAGAACCCGGGCTTCCAGGAGGACAAGGAAGGAAGCCCCTTCGTAGGACGTTCCGGCCAAATTGTAAAGAAGTCCTACATAGACGGAATAGGTCTCCGTAGCCGTGCATCAATATACCTGACGAACGGAGTACGTTGCTATACACAGGCAAACGAGGCCCCTAAACCACGTCATTACAGAGAATGTGCTACCTTCCTAAGCCAGGATATTCACGCTCTCTTCCGTTCTTATGGGCCACATGCTACACGCATCATCGTAACTCTTGGTGCCCCTGCGACCACTGCCTTCTATAAGCACATCCTAGAAGGCCACAAGATGTCTCTTTCCCAGGCATTCACATTCAATGGTGGTTTGCATCATATGGGTTCATATCCATTCCACTTGTTTTCCACATACCACCCTGCTGCTGTCCTTCGAAATAATAATCTCATTAACACCGTCCAATCCCACATGCAACTAGTATCCGATTGCCTAGATGGAACAATGGCAACCCCCTCCGAACCCAACATAGTCCCTTCAAGGAGTCCACAATGACAAGTATTGACCCTAGGGTCATAAGCTTGGATATTGAAACTTATGGAGCTTGTGACTTTACTCCCTCTTTCCAAAGAGAATTACCCGAACAAACCGTCTTTAATCCTCAACATTCTCTCTATGTGGACGGAGTAGCTAAAGAGGATCTGATTTTAACGGTAGCTCTAACCCTTCCGAAAGGAAACATCCCATGCCTGACACAGACACTAAACCCGAATCTAAATCCGAAACCAAAGACAATCCCGATCCCTCCTCTAAACACAAAACCATCTGTGAGCACGTTATTGAGCGAGCCGAGAAGGATCCCAACCTCTCTTATGGAGAACGAACCATTCTCCATGCAGTTGGAAGCGTTGGATCAGACCTCATCCATCGTTTCAACATACTTACAGCAGTCATCGCCAGGGCAAACAATGGTTTTTCAAATGCACAAGCCGGAGGAAAGGATGCGCCTGGCCAAATGGCTTTCCCATTCCCAGGTAATCCTAGGAATGAATCTACAGTTTGATATTCAATACCTTCGTATCTTTCCTGAGTTTCGCTTTCGACTTGAACATCAACTACTCATTGACCTGTCAGTCCTTAACTACCTCCACGACGAAACACGCCCAGAAAAATCCTTAAAGGCTCTTGGTCCTGTCCTGGGCACCCATCGCTACCTAAAATCCAACACCCTTAAAGGACAGAAGTTCTCTTCTCCAGAGGATCCAGGCCTCCTTAAGTACAACGCCCAAGATACACATAACACGTATCTGGCGATATCAGAACTTGCACGTCGTATTAGTAAAGACTTTCCTAACTCCCCGAAACTTTCAGACTGGTGCATCAAATTCTATTCCGATACGATCTGGACGTGCATACGAATGTCCGAAGCCGGTATACCAATGGACTTACCCGCTTTAAATACACTCGAAAACAAACTCACACAACGAATTACACGTTGCAGCTCTACCGCCCTTCAGAAATACGGATTACTTCTAGAAGGAACCGGATCTGGCAAGAGCAAAGCAGCGCTTCTTTCATTGACCTGCGACGTAATCGATGGAGTGAT
>Ga0098039_1000704_pt1 | contig 13646 bp, 31 predicted proteins | sample 6_EtaG_FD_75047 | JGI IMG/M metagenome (GOLD analysis project Ga0098039, IMG submission 75047) | Marine viral communities from the Subarctic Pacific Ocean - 6_ETSP_OMZ_AT15160 metaG | ecosystem: Environmental > Aquatic > Marine > Oceanic | place: Pacific Ocean | collected 2015-01-08 | reverse complement strand
GCATTGAATGTTATACCGATGGCAGACTTACAAAGAATGTTTAGGCCAGCGCATCTGTTAACTGAGATGGTTACTCCCTTAATCAAGGAACCTCTTGAGCAGATAGCTAACTACGATACTTTTCGTAAGAAGGATATTGTAAGAAAGCCCTTCACGTCGGCAGAATTTGAGTCTAAAGATTATCTTGGGGTAGCATTACCCACGAGGCTATGGAAGCTAGCCCAAATCATTGTTCCTCTTACAGAAATCAATCGTCTTAATCCAGCTAATGTATTTGGTGAGAGATCGAAAGACCCTGATACCGGAAGGATAACAATGACCGAAGCCTTTCGTGGACTAGGTGCAAGAAGGGAATCCAATCCTATAGATGCACCACAGGTAGCTAGATGGTTAAGGTTTTTTTCAGGTGCGTCAGTCTATGATGTCAACCTAAGACAGCAACAATACTTTAAGAAGAAGAACTTAATGAAGGACATGGCTGAACTAAAGGGTAAAATTAAATGGCACGCTGCCAACAAAAGGACTAGGAGAATGGAAGCTTTGCTTGAAGTCTTGGAAGAAGTTGAGAGGCAGGAAGTAACTGATCCATTCAATAGGAGATAACATGATTAAGTTTTTTGTTCTTACTGTGTGGTTAGCTATGTTCTTGCCGATAGCTCAAGCAGAAAAGCCAACCATATATAGAAATATGGTGACAATCCAAGTGCTGTGTAGTAGTGGTGGCCCTGAATTATTGATGAAAAAACTTCTTGATGATTATAATGAGAAGCCTGTTCACGCTATGGATTTAAGTACACAAAGCGGGTCGGATATGCAAATGTATATCACTGAGAATAGGAATAATCCTAGTAGCACTCTCTTATTACACAACAGAAAGGGAGACAAGACCTGTATCTTCTGGACCGCAGAAGATTATCTAAAGACCATAGAAACAGAAAGTCTCCCCGCAAAGAAACCAGAGGGGATGAAACTTGAAAGTTGACCCTAAATTAGATAATGGCTGAGTATACGGGTCCAGAGCGACGGGGGAATGGCGGATGGCACATGTCAAAGAGCCTCAGTGTTTCCCATCTACTAGGAACCCTTGCTATTGCCGTTGGATTCTTTACTTATGTAACTGGGATTGAGCAAGACACCATCCGAAACCAACTAGAAATAAAGAGTTTATCTGAACGCATGGATCGCTCAGATGCTAGAAACTCTGAACAGTTTGGGGAAATAAAAGACATGTTGAAGTCTCTCTCTGTTAAGATAGATGGATTAGGACACCGACGTCAACTTTGAATCTTATCCCTTTACATTGGAGAAAATTTAATGGAATCATTAAAAAGCTGGGCGAAAGAAAACCCCATGATAGCCGTAGTAGCAGTTCTAATCGCCGCTACTATTGTCTACTCCCTACTCTTTGGATCGGCGGATGTGCCAGCCTAAAGAAAGCAGCTCTGATAGGGAGCGGCTCACTCGGAGCGGGTGCGATTGCCTCGATTGCGACATCGGGGACTGCTCCTGTGTTACTAGCCTCAGCGGTCGGTGCCTCTGCGACGAGTGTAGGTGTGGAGATACTGGCTCCTCAGACTGGAGACACCACATTGAATAACTGTGCAGAATCTAACTTTTGGGATGTAGTTGGTCAACTTATAGAGATGGGCGGATGGTTACTAATCTTAGTTGTATTGGTTCCGATGGTGTTGGGCTGGATACTTCCCGGACCGCTGGAAAGACGCAAGAAGAAATAAAATATAAATGTTGCCTCATTACTTGGAAGGATATTATAGCTTCCAATGAGTGGGAGAAGCATGAAGATATCAAATGCCCTGAACTTATGAGTGTAGGCTGGCTAGTCTACCAAGATGAGAAGACAATAAAGATTGCCAACACCCTCGACTTCGATGACTGGGAAGACAAGGGTGCTGACAAACCCGTACCTTACGGGATCACTGCCTTTCCTAAGGGCTGTGTAGTGAAGATTATTTATTTATGATTATAAAGTCCTACTTACCCACCAATCAAGAACGTCATTTAAATCAGCAATCATATTTTTGATATCGTGTTCACGCAACTTCCACTCTGAAGCAGGAATAACCGTTCCATCTGAGAAGAATCCTCTTATGTAATCATCACATTCCATTGTAGCAATCATTGGATAAGGAAACCCACGCATTGTTTGCCCATCCCATGATTCCGGGTCAATCTTTTCTATCTTTATCCTTCTTGTGATATTCTTCACGGTATTTCCATAGTGGAATCTTATACTTCTTCTCAAACCATTCAGACCATGTTATCTCATTGTCTGGTGGCACTCTTTCCATCCTGATCTTCCAACAATGCTTAGCTGACCCCAGCATTATATCAGCTTGCTGCTTGTCTGTCCACTCTTTAGTCGGATTTAACATCTTCTGGTATTATCATGACGTAAATTCTTTCACCTATCCTAACGATATACTCTGTTCCGTTAGGGGTTTCATTGACTGAGCAATACTCAGCTGTCTCACACCTGTGTATCAGGTATTCGTCGACACTATCTAGATTGCAGTCCACAATCTTATCCTTTTAAAATCTGTCGTTGTGTGATAGCATGGATACCATTGTAGTACCCCTCTCCATCAAGCCCCTCAAGCATGATAACTCCCCTCCACCACTGATACTCTGTATCAGCGCACCATGATTCGGTGTAGTCTGGATGGCTATAGCAGCCAGCAGATAATCCGAATATCTTTTGCCCATCTGGTCTTGTCTGTTCACTGTGGTTATACAGGTGTGTATGTCCCTGTACTGCCGAGCAGTGTAGCTTAGATACTAGAGCATGGCCTATGTGTACTGAACTAATTGGCCTGCCCATTATACCAGACGTAAAGTAATGGCTGAACATTATGTTCTTTATCTTCAAGGCTTTCTTAAATGGTGTGATCTTCCAACCATTCTCTTTATACTTCAAGTCCTTGATACCTATGGTACCATCCAGCTCTGGTGTAGAGTTAGTCACGCGAGTGATACGATCTTCGTGATTACCTAATACCATGTATCTCTTTAGGTTCTTCATTCTTTTAAGCGGATGAAGTAACCTCTCTTGTGCATCTAAAGATGCCTCGACATCCTTCTGGTATCTCCTACCTTCAAAACCTTTCGTGCCTCTGTCATAAGATGATAGGCTAGGCATGTCTGCGAAGTCTCCCATGCATACAACAGCATCAGGTTTCACCTTTGCTATGAACTTGCCTAGCTTTTCAAAGCGTGCGTTGTCATAGTCAGGGTGGGCGTGTGGATCGCCCATAATCATAAGGTCCATTGCTACTCTCCATATTTAAGTGTTGGTATTCTCTTAGAGTTCCATTTTTTAAGATCAATACAAGACCAAAAGACAGGAACGCTTTCCTGTATATCAAACGCTTTCTCTTGAAACTTCCCACTTTCTTTATCCAACCTTAATATCATTCCTTTATATCCCTTATCATACTCTAGTCCAAGCTCTTCATTTAGTGCTGAAGCATACGCTGCAACCTGTAAGTAGTATGATTTATATATCTTCTTTGATGTCTTGAAGTCAACTACAAACTTCTGCCCATCTATCACAGCTAGGGCATCAGCGGTACCAGCATACCTCAAAGCTCTTGGTGCAAAAAACACCAACCTCTCGCTCTCTTCCCATTTAATTTGGTGAGTCTTCTCCCACTCAAGGAACGCATCTATACACTTCTCTCCCCCTTCTGGAGACTCAAACTTCTCAGGTATGGCCTCAGTAATGTACATATGGAGCCAGTTGTGTACCCTCCATCCTATGTTCGCTGCCTCTTCGCCTAGCTTCTTGTATGCATTGACCATCAACTCGTACCTGTCATGCACCTCCATGTTGGAGTTCCAGTTATCTAGGTAAGAATCAGCCGCAGCTTTAGCCGCCCAATCCGTGAGGTGTTTGGGAAAGCATGAGTCAATAATGCGTGTAACCGATGGAATCTGCACCACATCCGACAGGTTAGGGAACTGCTCTAGCTTATCGCTACTCGTATCAAGCCAATACTTGTGGTCTACAGGGTCATATCTTACATCAAACTCATGCCCGGTATGGTACTTAATCATATAATACCCCCTGTGAGGCCCGTACAGGCCCGTGGTTGAACGTTTGCTATCTACCCCTACCTACCCTACCAAGGTATATCATCACCCTCTTCTACCCGGTTTACTGTACCCGGTGTATGAGAGCTGGATTCCCCTGACCGTAACGCTTCAGTCCCACCATTAGGAACCCTCCCTCTTTCAGCGGGATCTTCCAGTTTAATCCCATAGTCAGGAGAGTTAGAGGACTTCTTTCTATTCTTGTTATCCCACACTGAGATGATATACTCCATCTCCTCAGTACATGCAGGAACCTTGATGCGACCACCAAAGTCTGGAGCATTCGGATGCGTTTTCATCTCTGGTACCCACATGCTGCCCGTTAAAACCTTTCTTTCAAATGTACTCATTGTCTTCTCCTATTTACGTTGATTTGCACTGATTGTACGCCAAATATCTATCTCTCTCTGTGCTGTTTCCCTCTTAAACTGCATTCTATATAACTCTTTAGACTTTTCGGTAAGCTCTGTAAGGAAGTCCCTGTATAGTCGTGATGTAAGAGCGTCAGCTTTTCTTTGTAGCTGTGTCCCCTCTGTGCAAAACTTTATAGCATCAGACTCAATGACACTCAACCATGTTTTTCCCAATTTCATATACCCTACCATATTTCCATACTCTACATCTGTATCTGCTAGATAATTTAATGCTGTCTCGACTACCTCATCCGCTACTTGTTGTACAGTTCTCACGACCAGAACCCTCCCTCTTGCATTTCTTTTTCCCCTATTATACCATGATGGAAAGCTAAACGCAAGGTATTAAAGATCATTGTTACCTGATGCCACCACAATACTGAATCACCTGAGGTGTGCATCTTGTTATGACACTCAAAGCATAACGGCATGACCAGATAATCCGCAGCCTTGAGTGACGTACCTCCACAATGGGGAGCTAGGATGTGGGCTAAGTGATGTGCAACTATAGTATCGTCTTGTATATTACAGTTAGCACACTTTAATTTAGCTACCCAATCCCTATACTTCTTACTCTCCCATCGCTTTATCTTAGGAATCATATTCCACACACTCCTGTAAGACATTGTTCTTCACTGTTATCCTCAAGAATTACATTGCGTTTCTTTATTGCTTCTTCGTAACTAACTTCCTTCATTGGCTGACCACCTCTAGCACCATCAGGATATACCGTGATCCCTCTAAGGTAGGCTAGTCCACGCTCGTATCTTTCTTTGGTGTACTTAATAATAAGTTTAGCCATGACAACTACATCCACACCACTCTGTATGTTTACAGTACTACTGATACTGTGGTCTACAAACTCCTGTGTCTCAGCCTGTAACTCCATACGTTTATCCAACCCTTTCATTGTAGAAGAAAGATCATACGCTGTTTGAATCTTGTCAGGATTAATACCTAAGTCAATCAAAGCTTGCGCTGTTGCATCCACCATGTATTGCGCCTTCCACTTGTGGCCCTCCTCAATGTATCTACGAATGTATGCCTTCGCAAACACTGGCTCAATGCCCGACGTGGTACCGGCAAGGATCGAAATACTCCCTGTCGGAGCGATTGCTCGGTACCCTTTAGGTCTCGATAAGAATAACCTATCGCAGTGTTCGTTTGCACCCCTCTCTGATTCTTCTTTATAGACTTGTAACCATTCTTTAAGCTCATCATTAACCTCGTACTTGTATCCTCGTTTAAGTAACCATTCATGCATCCCCATCAAACCAAGGCCAAGCCTTGAGTTCTTCTGTCTTACTAGCTCTACCTTTTCGTACGGTAGTTCTGCTCTGATAAGGCCGCACACAAGGAACTTAGACGCAAGGTACACCACATCTTTAAAGTCTTCCAGCGTTTCAACATTCGCAAGATTAACAGACCCCAAGTTACATACATCGCTATCATCTTCCGACGTAACTTCCGTACAAGCATTTCGTAGCGTTTCATTTTGTTTATCCCCAAAGTTAAAAGAGAACCCCGGTTCACCAGTCATAACAGCTTGCTTAACATTCTCTTGGAAGATGTCTGACATCGGATTACGAAGCCAAGCATCATCATAGTTAAGGCTTATGTTCATCATGTCTAGTGGTGCATTAAATTCAAAGTCATGATACTTAGCATCATAATAAGTAAAGGGCTTGCCATCTTTGGTATACGCCCCTTGAATTACCATCTCATGCCAGTTTTTAGAAGCTAAGAACTGAGTAGCATCCTCATGCAAGTGGTTCATGCTCATGTAGATCGCAGACCTACGACCACCACCCTGCATAACCTCTCTACCTATACCATTGATAGCACGCATCAAGGGTAACGGACCAGACGCTATGCCACCCGTCCTGTTCAACCTTCTACCAGATGGCCTAGCTACTGAGATGTCACCACCTATGCCACCACCTGTCATCAAGCAGGACATAGAGTTAGCAGTGAGATCAACCCACGATTCTCTAGTATCTTCCTCAAGCCTGAGCAAGTAACAGTTGTTGAAGAACTTAGCTGGTCTGCCAGCGTAGTATATATATCTACCACCAGGCATGAACCGCTGCTCTCTGATGTTCTTAGCAAGTTCATCTTGCTCTTCTTTTATCATCAGGTTATTTTTCTTGCCATCTGCAGTACCGCAGACATGGTTGACGATAGTGTTAGCCCTATCTTCCCATGTTTCTAATGGCGTACTAGCATATTTGTTTCGGAATGTGGTCTCCCCGAGTAGAGTGCGCCATTTAAATGTCATTATATCTGTAGTCTCCTATGATTCCCTTCTGCCAATCCCAATCCTTCCCAACCTTTTCCATCTTAGATATGTTCTTCTCTCTTTCGTAGTGAGATGCTGCTGAACCAGCTTTGTTATAAGAAGAAAAGAATACATCCCCATCTAACTCAGCAAACTCAGTAAAGAACTCGCTCATATCATCGGCACATCTAATGGTCGCCTTCCATAACTCCTTGGAGTCATAAATGATTTCATCTTCAGTCTTATCTCTTGGCTTGTAGTTACCGCTCATCTTTGTTCTCCCGTTTGAAGTCATCTGATTCATCTTCGCTGAAGACATTAAACTTATATGCACCAACAATTTGCAAAACAGCTCGACCCTTTGATCGTTTCTCTGCCATCTCAGGGACATAATTGCTTTGACAATTTCCTCCATCACCATGCCATGCGCTGGCAAAGGTTTCGATTTGAAGTTCACCCATAGTAGCTACTGCTTTCATAACGCAGAACTCTTGACTCATAACTACTGGAGTGTAAGCTATTGAGATGTCATGTATCCATTGAATCTTCTCGATACCAGCCCTAGTAATAAGGGCTATAGTTTTGCCGCCTTTCTTCATCTTCCAGATATCCTCATCCATAACGAGGCCGCAGTTTTGTACAAGCTGAGTCATAAACTCTTTACGAGTTGTCATCTGTAATCTCCTTAAAGTCTTTTAATTTCAATACGATATAACTGTCTTCATACTTCATCTGCTTCTGATGCAACACAACCATTGGCTTACGATGTTCCGCCTCAATCACTGCTTGTTCCATTGCATCATGCAACCATTGAGGTAAAGTCTTTCGATGCTTCACCTCTATACTCCAGCGAGGATGCTCCACATCTCGGCGTGACTCACCGTTACAACCAGTGCGTTCACCACCTAGCAGCCTAGCTACCTCTCGTTCACAGTGTTTCCATGTAGTCATGATAAGTGCGGGGGATAGTTATCGTGGCACAAAGGAGCCGACCAGCAAGAACCACGACAACCTTTACGGACACCCCCGCTTGCCCGACCCATTATCTCACTGGTCATTTTCTAAATGAATTAAAGAACCAATCTTTAGCTTTGGTATAGCTAGAGAACTTATGATCTTCTATAAGATCAGGATAGAATGTTAACGGGCTAGTTGTCTCATCATACTGGTAGATGTCTAGCCTTTTTGATTCTGGTCGCCACATTCCTTGGAATCTACCACGGTTAAGTTGCTTTGGTTTTCTTTGCATATATTTTACCACCTAATAGTTTACTTGTCAAGGCTTTTTCTTTACATCTTGTATACCATTCATCTTTAGTCTCGTCATCTTTCTTAAACAAATTCCTCTCTAATAACAAGGCTTTGAACAGGTGCTTGAATCCCCATAGCTTACCTCCATACCACTGCTTACTATAGTCTTCAGCCCAACAGGTATCACATAAAGAAGTAGGCCAGAGTTGAGTAACACGCTTTCCGCATCTGCATTTCATGTTAAGTACCCATATCGTTTAGGATAGTCTGGAAACAACGGCCCAAATGGTACACCTTCGCCATTAAATTTGCACAATGATGACTGCTCTGGTATGTATACCTCGATACCTAAACCTCGTGCAAACCCTATTAAGTATTCTAAATTCGGACGTTGATATTTATACTCAGTTTTATATGAAGGGTCATTAGGATCAAGCGCCTCTATATCATCCATGTCAACGCCCCATATCCCTATCTTTGATTCATAAAGAGGGCCATCTCTATAACGGTAAGACTTAATACGATGAATAGCCAGCCCTAACATGTAAGCTATAGATGAATTAAAGTAATCCACACCTAGAGTATTAATTACTGTCCCTAATGGATATGCCATCGCGTTTGGCACATCCCACTCATTCTGCATATAAAGAGTGCTTAAAGAATTTAATCTATCAAAATATCTAGGGGGTAATATCGTCGAGTCTTTGAGTAGTTCTAATGCATGTATCTCAAAGTGTACATCAATCAGTTCCCACATAGAGTCCCAAGGCAATCCCCATATCTCCCATTCATCATCACCCCAAGGGGCATCCTCATGGGTAGATGGAGACAACCCTACTATAGCTATTTGTCTAGACACTTTAGAATCTCCTTCTTTTCTGCTGCCATTCTATCCCTCCATTCTTGTGTGGTTTCCTTATGTTTGTACTCAACAGTAGATGCATCAAGATAAGTAACAGGGTTATTCTTGGCAGCTAAGACAGGGTTCCAATACTGATTAGAAGGTTTACCGATGCCCTCACTCAATGTCATGCCTCTAGAGGTAGAGAATCCCATGCCACCAGCATGTTGATTCTTCTGGTACGCAGAGACAACAGCTTCGTCAAGCAGCGGCCCTACAGAATCGATATTAACTTGTTGATCCTCGTATGATGGGGGAACCAATGCCTCTGCCTGCCTTTCTGAACCACTGTAATCTTGTAATGTAAAGTACACTTTAAATAATCTCCTTCTAGCCCATTCAATTTCTTCATGGGTATATGCAGTAAGTTTATTCACCCTTTCAATATGCCTCAAGCATCTATTTCTATAGGCATCAATAGGAACAGTACCTACTATCCGCTGATTCGCTGTCAGTTTCTTCAACAACCCTTCAGCTTGAGTAACAATACGTCTTAACAGTACAGAGTCTCTCATATATATGACTTTTATAGTTTAATTCATTGATATTATTATTGTTATGAATCAGGTACTTACAGCATAAAGGTGATATAGTAGAGGGAACTATGTCTGAATTAGAAGTAAAGCTCAAGCGATTGAAACGTAGAAACTACGTCGCCAAGCATAATCACAATAAATCTAAGCGTCATCCGTCAGTCAGGACGTACAAGCGCAAGCCTAAGTACGCCTCACTCACCGACGATACCCTCCAACAGTAGACCGCTTGGCCCTGCGCCATGCCATGGTATCTTCCTGACAACATACTTGTTTACTTCAGCCTTAGCATCCCAGTACATCTCGGTTACTATTGCGCCATCCCAGCTAGCTACACATGCCTCAATACCAGAGGACTTTGTACCTAGTCTGTGTGTTTCACCACGATTACCTTCTATACTACCATAATATTGTGCCATTGTCAATAGTCCTCTGAGTCATCTTGTGGGCCTTGTTTCCCTTCCAAAATACTTTCCCATACTTCTTGTGAGCTACTAGCTGTTGCGTACATGCCGTCACTCATATAAACACCTTGAGAGGTATCATACCCCGGAAGATCGCTATACCAATCAAGTTCGGAACCATCATAGTGTACTAAGTAACTATCATGCCATATTTTAGGCTCGATTCCTGTACCTCTTGTAAGGTAATAATCCCACAGTATTTTATCTGTCTTCCTTACTTTCATCCATGATCTCATTCTCCTCATAGATGGTTTATACCCTATCTCTTCTTCGATAGGGATACCCGGATGATCCCAAGGCCAGTGCATACCTATTGATTCTGATTCTCCCATATCAGGCATGATCCTAGGTTTTTCCATTTTGCTTATTTGATTTATTGCCTCCATTCTTTCGGCTATAAATTCAGCACAGTTTAGTTTGTTCCACTCAGGTTGCTCTTCGCACGGTGCAAGTAATCCTATCTCTGTGTTATGATCCCAATCAATATATTTAAAATCAATATCTTCAACTGTATATTGTGTAGCATAATCATATACATTTACTACTAAAGAATAACTACGCACATAAGAAGGGCTAAGATACTCTGGATTAACTTCAATAAGGTCAAACATCTCACTTGTATTGTTCATTAATAGAATCCTCAAGGTACATATCCTCTAACACTTTCATATAGTTACGAGTGAATGTTAAGGGATCTTGTAAGTAATACTCTTCATCAAGACGAGGCTCATACTTCATTGCCTCGCTCGATCCTAACGGGTACGTCTTGTTATACATTGGTGTATCCCCTGATTTCGCTTAGTGAACTCTCTGCTTCATCAACCAAACTGTCTATGTAATACATACCATTTTCAAGATCATCAACTCTCTCAGCTTTGTCATACATCTCTTGAAGGTCATCCATCCATCTCTTTAATTTTTTAATATAAAAATTATCATTCTGATTAATCTCTCCATCAAGTATATCATACAATGGAAGGACTACTTCATGGTCTGATTCTTTAATCGCTTCAATAATCTTATCTATTAGTGTCATTAGAATGGTTCCTTTCCTATTGGAGTGTGTAGTTTCTCTTGCATATTCAGATCATCATCTTGGATAATCTGACCCAATACTGCATGTAAATCTTGAATCTCATCAATATCATACAGCTTCAAGACATTACCTCTGAGTCCTGACTTACAGGTAATCATTACATTTACATCAACAGGTTTATGCGATTCATAATAAGCCACCACTATATGATGCTTTAGGTGTGCTGCAAATGCAACAGTAGCTGTATGTTCAGCCATAATAATCCTCCGATTCTAATTGAAATGTCTCGTCTTCCCAGAAGTGGCGCTGTTCACAACCACAGTTATGACAGAGGTTCATGCCTCTCTCAGCCCACCACTCATCAACAAACTGCAAACAACCATTGATTACATCAGGCATATAGCCGTCACATTCATCCATTTCTTTTCTCCCAGAATTTCCTCAGTAAGCTTACACTTCCAGTGATGGATCATTACCATTCATCCTTCATTATCCAATATACTAATAACCATAACAGCCAAAGAGTAACAGTAACTCCCAATACAAAACCAAATACATATTCATACATAATCATTTACCTGTTAACTGTTAACGTCTTACTAATTGTTTCGATTGTACCACACTTTTTACTGCTTGTCAACCCTTTAAGAAGTTAACTATAGCATCACGATATACCTTCTTGGGTATATATGTTGCTTTGCCTTGGCTAACAAGTTTATGGGCTACATCATCTTTAAGACGGTCAACCTGACCAAGCGCCTTGTTGCCGCGACCACCTGTATAACTGATACATTTCATCTGAACTCTGCTCCCTTATAGAGGGTTAATGTTAACAAAGAAAATGCCTCTCTAACCTCTGTCGTTCTCCCGGATAGGGCCGTAATCTGTAGGCCGTTTGCCGTCGGTTGAGGACAGCACTGCCCTCCCAACAGCTACGCTTCGCACGGTCGGACAGCCACAGAAGGTTATCATGAAAACGAACCAAAAAGGGGGGAGAGCCAGCCGAAGCTGACCCTCCCAGTTATTTAGAAGGAGTTCTGCAAAGCCGTGAGATCCAGCAACCCTGCATCATAGGCTTCCTTAGTCAAGGCTCGATTACCCTTGAGCTTGCCTGTTACTGTCTTAACACGGTCTGCTCTGAGTCCTTTGAACGCTGATTTGACTGCTTTCTGTAGCATTTCAGGGAGATCCTCTGGAAATTCAGAACCTATTAGAGCGGTTGGACTGGTCATCCAGTCATTGATTGTAGTGCAGAGATCAACCTCATACTTACGCCAACTAATAACCTGTGCGTCATGCTCGAGTTTCTGCACCTCCAACTCCGGTGGTGTCAGTAACTCTAACACCTCATCTGATGGCTTGTATGGTTCACACATGAAGTCGATAGAATCCTGTAATGTATTCGTATCGTATATGTTAGCTGCCATAGTTTCCAACATAACAGCCGCATAACCCTTAGCTTTAGCTAGGTAATCAGTTTGTACGTATGAACCTGTTTCTTGTGTAGCCTCGTACCGCTCCCTAGCTTCACGTTCGTAATCCAACTCATTACGTGTATCGATGGTCGGCTTCTCTGGCTCCTTGTGTTGGAAGATGTAATGTAGCCGCAGATTAACTAAAGACTTGCACCTACTTGATGATCGCGTTGAGCGAACTAGGTTAGGATAGTCCTGATACAGGCTGATGATTTGATTTAACTGTTTCATGTGTTACTGCTCCTATATATATGAATGTTGTACATGACCGTTTCGCAACGGTTTCGTCCAATTCAGGACTCATCAGATGTACTCTTAATCGAATCGTTTGTTATCGAAGTCCCGTTCCAGTTCGTCCAACGTATCCATCTGGTACTCATCATCATCATCTTCGTGAATGTTAATAAATATATCGCTATCCAATATACTTCTCATATCCTCAATGGTCGAATACTGACGCATCGCACCCTCAACCTTCTCCAACTCTTTAATAGCCATGTGGAGTGCTGTACCAATAATGATACGTCCTCTCATGGATGATATTAACCGCTCAACATCTACCGTGGTAATCGTTCCGTCTCTTTTGTAGTATGTAGTCATCTGTGCTGTTCTCCAATATAGGTTTATACGAACATCTTCTGCAGTGGGCATTTTATGCCGAGGAGCGCAGGAAGTCAAGAGAAGACGTTGATGTGTTTATCTCTTTACTTTTGAGCACCGCAGGTACACTTACAGCCCGCCAAGATGTGAGTCGTGCAGGGACGCGGAACCGGTATGGTCTGGCGCTATAGATCATCAAAGCCGCTGGGAACGAAGACAGTCGTATCGGTACCCCTGAGTACTACGTCCCTATAGAGAGACACTATCCTTTCTCTTCTATTTCTTTTCTATGTTCCAGTTGTATGGCTAATAAGATATCCATAGTCACACACACACACGACAGTTCAAACCAACCCAGTTCCCAAACCATGGTGCTGTTCGGACCCGCGGGGATGAGCGTAAGCGATTCGCCGCCCTCTGTTACGAGCGTAAGCGAGAAAACAAGCGGTGCCGGCCAGAGACAGACACAGCAATGCTCCAGTTCGTCCCTCACTGGTCTATATATGGCTCGGAGGCTACCCCCTAGGCACCCCCCTCGCCGTAGAAGTATATATAAATGTCCCACCCATACAGCGAAGGGTATTT
>Ga0098039_1000701_pt1 | contig 13657 bp, 13 predicted proteins | sample 6_EtaG_FD_75047 | JGI IMG/M metagenome (GOLD analysis project Ga0098039, IMG submission 75047) | Marine viral communities from the Subarctic Pacific Ocean - 6_ETSP_OMZ_AT15160 metaG | ecosystem: Environmental > Aquatic > Marine > Oceanic | place: Pacific Ocean | collected 2015-01-08 | reverse complement strand
TAATGGTAACCCCCCGCTTTCCGCCGTACAGCAATCTTCACCACAGCTGTAGTTCGTAACCAACGTAATCAATTCCGTTAATTTGGCTTCTTGAACAGGGATTTCTTGACCTCCGCTGGTAAAAGGATGACAATATACATCCATTAAGTTATAAATTTCGTTTAATTGTTTTTCGTCAACCCCATGTTTAATATTAGTAGTGTGACAAGCTTTAGAAGCACTGCAGTAGCCGCAGTCAATCCCGTTGCCTTCAAAAGGTTTAATCTGGTACCGGGTACAAGCAGGACAAAAATAAGTGGTAACAACCGACTCATTAGCTATTTTCTTCTCGTCCAACAATCTTTTTATATCCCACCCTTCTCCCCAATAAGTATGCAGCAACAGTTTGCCTTTTGATTTAGGGTTTTTCTCTAAAAATAATTTAAATCCATCCAATAAATTCGGAACACTTTTTCGTAGTTGGTTCCGAAACACAAAACCAACAACAAAACTATCAGAAAGCTTTGCATTTTCTCTCAGCTTCTGGCGCTCTTCATCTTTCATTCTAAAGAAGTGGTCATGCTCCACAATGCCATGAACTGTTTTTACGTGATCAAATCCCAACTTCTTCATTTCCTTTTGGGCAAAAGAGGCCCATACAAAAAAATTTTTAATTTGAGGGGCAGCCTCAATGGCCTCTGGCAACAAAGGAAGGCTGTCCAGAGTAGTATGGACTATAGAACCTATTTTATTCCACCACGCTCTTTTAGTAAAACCAGAAAAAGCCCACACATCTTCAATCCCCAAATAAATGTCAGGCTTCTCGTCTTTTACTATCTGGTCTATCAACTCATGACCATAGCCAGCATTCCTCATTCTGTTTTGGTCTTTTTGTATTTTTTTGAGAATTTGATGATCGGTGGGCAATGTTCCCAAGGCCTTCCATGGCAAATTTTTAAGCTTCTCGGCCTCTTTGTTGTTCGCGTTGGCAAGCTCCACTAATTCATATTTACCGGTTTTATATAAGTATTTGAGAAGGTTTTTCTTGTGTTTTCCAAAGCCTGTAAAAGCTTTACAAAAATTACTATGTATGAGGATTTTCTTCTTTCTTTCTTCCATGAAAAGTTATGGGATAATAAAAAAACGCACCAACAATTCAAGTCATTGGTGCGTGTATTTAAAAAAACAAAAACAATTATTCGAAGAGTTGCTCAGGGGCTTCGATACCGCCAATAATCGTATAAACAACAAGGCCTTTCTTGGTTGTGTGGTAAATTCCTCGATGTACCGTGGAGCCTTCACCTAAAAGCCGAGTAAGTTGTTCAAAACCATGCTCAAGGCTCTCTTGAGGCGTATTGTCTAAAGTATCTTTATCGGCAATAACCACACATGCGGCAAACTTACCGGTATCAACTTGAATATTAGCTAAAATATTCTTCTTCAAATTGTCTCGCACGGCATGACTGATATCGGTTTCTTCTATGGTGTCCCCTTCACTTTTGACGGGAACCGCCCCAAAAGAAATAATGCCCGACGACATAACAGTATCAAGATCAGCTTTGTCAAACGCAGTATACTCTGAATCTTGAGCCGCAATCTTATTAAATAAATGAAAAAGCGAACAGATGCTAGTATTTGCCGTCTTCCAAAACTTATTTACCGAAAGTTTGGGGTAGAGATGTTTGATCCGTTCGTTATCCAATATAACAAGAGGTGACAAAGTTCCTTTCGCCGACTCTTGTATTAAAACGTTGGCTGTTTCTTTAGCGTTAGTTTTTACGCGAGACCCTTCCGATTTTGAAGGTAACGCCAAAACCGCTCCAACCTTGGCATCAGCACTAGACTGTTCTACGCCGAAGGTCTCACACAAATCATGACAAACTTCAATAACAACTGGACCGCCCCCAGCCCCGGTGCCTCCTCCAGCCCCTATACACACCAAAATTCTATCAATTCCAGTTTTAAAAACTTTCTTGAGGAAATCAAGGATATCTTCTCGGTGCTCTCTAAAAATAGTATTAGCTACTTTACGGTCTTTACCTACCCCCGACCCCCCAATTAACAATTTGTTAGAAGAGGGGATGGCGATAGGTTTAAGGTCTTGAGCTGCGGTATTAATTACGGCAACACGACGATAACCGAGCTTCCAGAAGGTTTCTGCAAGTCTTGATCCCCCTTGGCCCACCCCCACAACAGCAAATTTATAAGCTCCATCGAACTCATCTTCCACAACTTCATCGGCAGTTTCTACGGGAAGGGGAATGTCAGGCACATCAACGGCCAATTCATCCACTTCTTCCACTATATTTTCCTCTACACCATCGGTTTTTTCTGGTGTTTTAACTTGGTTGTTATCTGGTTCTTCCATTTTATATTCCGCTAGGGTAGGCATTTCTTTCATCAAAAAGGTGCATCTTCCTCCTCGGTATTTACACTTGTTTCGGGTTTTGGTGCGGCTTTAGGCGAAGTTTTTCCTCCCCCTTCTGCGCGATAAGCCTCGTCTTGCTCAGCTTTTACGTCAAAAACAACTTGAAAATATCTTTCGATTAATTTTTTTAAAACTTCAGATTCACCCGGCTCTAAAGCAATTCTATAATTTTGGTTTCCATTGCGTGTAACAGAAATACCAAAAGCTGGAGAACTAAAGGTTTGGTCTTTGCCGTCCTTGCCTTTAATTTTACGTGGTTTATCCCATGGGGCAAACCTAATCGTAGTGGTATTATCGTTGAAACTATGATAACCATTCCACGGGATTCTAGAGGTTATAGAGGAAAGGATTTCCCCTAGTTCAAAGTCATTCAATTTAAAACTAACATTTTTATCAGCAGAATCTTTATTTTTAATAAAACTACCGGTTTTCTTTTTGTCGTCCCAACTGTGCTGTTGAATAGCATTGACATAAAGTACTGGCAATTTGCCTTGAGTGGATATCCGGAAGCTAAATGCACACCCTGTATTTTTCGAATTTGGCTTGTAAATCGCTACATTCATTATGTGGATAATATAACAAAACAAGATTTATTCAACCAAATTTATGCTCGATCAAGGAGCTCCCGAAAAGACTTATCAAGAGATATTTTTTTCTTCCCTATGTCTACTCTGGAAAGTATATCGTTCCAGTTGGCGTCAGGAGTTCTGCCACATAATACCGTTTGAAGCCCTTTGAAACGTGGGTCGTGATATATATTAGGGTGAATAAATTTGGCCGGGGTGTTCAAGGCCCGACACGGCAAAACACAATGTAATCTACTGGTAACCACTAACGAAGCGCCGCCGTACATGTGCAAAAAAGATTGAGCTATATCTAATCGTTCTGCGTGGGGAAGACCCACAATCCCACTTTTCTCGTGGGTAAAATACATAAGATTCTCTCCCAGTGTCTTTGCGTGCCCTTCAAGAGCGCGAGACCATTTTAACCATTTGCCCCCAAAATCAGGGTCAACAACACATACCGAAGGCTCTTTCACGGCCATAAGGCCACGGTGACTCTTTTGGGTATAATTTGGTGTGGGGATAGTTCGATAAAACCCCTCCCTTGCGGGAGGGGTTTTTTTGTGTTTGACTTCTAACGCTCGGCGGCGTGCCCGCAGCCCGTTAGATGTATGGGAAACTTCGTCAAAACCCATAGTGAGGCATCCGCTTAGATAAGCTTCTATACCATGCTCTTGACAAGCCCAAACGGTGCTTGCAGAGCGACACCCAATTGGCTCGTGCTTTTTAAAATATTTTTGATGTTTTTCAATAAGGCGCGGGTGGTGACAGTAGAATCCAATAAACAAAGGCTTGATTTTGTTTGACGGGGGAAAATTTTGAAAATTATGCAAAAACCAACCATTTGTAATCAAGGCAACAGGCTCGCCGCTATAACTATCGAGCTCCTCTCTTTCCACACAAACGTAATCCGTAATACCGTTTTTGCGCAACAAGTGTACGGCTGCCAACGACTGAATATCATCACCGAGGTTGGAGGTATGAGAAGTACATACAATACCGTATTTCACAATAAATAATAAAGTCCCACCAGAAAAGTCTATAAAAATGCCCCCGTTTTTTTGGGGGCATTTTTACATAGAAGGTACGCCTATCACGGACTTCCTTTTAAACTTCAACAGGAGTGAGCTCAGGCACCGAAGAAGAGCCCGCTTGTGCCTCTGAGGGGGACTGTTGCGGTCCAGAAGTATCTTCAGGCACATTTTCTTTTGGGGGATTCTCAAAAGAATCGAGGTCTTGGAGAATCTTGTTCATCTGTTCTTCGTCGGCGTCTTCCACGATCTCAGCGGCACGTTGAATGCAAGCGTCTCTAATAACGTTTAAGCATTCGCTTAAAGCCACCCTATTTATCAATAAATTGGCCAGCCGCGTCTTGATCGACGAATCAGCGCTTTCTTCCTGTTTTGGATCGGTGCTAATGGTATCTTCCATAGATACAAATAATAAAAGCTAATAGAGAAATGTCAAGTGAAAAATAAGGTTGTTCACTTAATTCTCATGTTTTAAACTATATAAGGCCAAGCACATCTCCTTGGCGCACATCATCCCAACTAGCGGAACCCTTGCTTTTTTTACGCTGTTGATACTGGCTGATACAGACGGCGGCTCTTTGTTTGGCGTCCTTAAACTCTGTGTTCATAACGTCGTCACCCATGCAGCGAGACATAAACTCTTTTTGAGGTTCGTCTTTTCGCTTGGTGGGCAATGGCATTTCTATTCGATATAATACCAAATAGTACCAGCGGTAGCACTGGATACCGCCCCGGTTACCAAGAATGGAGGGTTGAATGAAATGGACTCATCACCGGGGTTGCAAGCTACGCTATTGGCAGTAAAAGTATCAGAAGCAGCAACAATATAAATATTACGCTTCCTTCTTACGCCAAAGGCATCAGTATCCGTCCCGGGATCACTAATGCTAGTACCTGAATTGACTTGACAGGGAGTACCCATTTTAATGAATTAATTAAGCGGGGCCAGTTGCGTCCTGAGCAGGGCCAGTTGCGTCCTGAGCAGGAGCGGGAGCAGATTCCTCGGGACCAGTAACATCTTGAGCGGGTGCTTCCGCAGGTGCCGCAGCATCAGGCCCACTAACGTCCCGCCCTTGGGTACCTTGAGCACCTGTGATACCTTGAGCACCTGTGATACCTTGAGCACCTGTGATACCTTGAGCACCTGTGATACCTTGATGAGCTGGTCCGCTTACATCTTGAGCAGGATCATCTGACATAATTTAGCCCTCCTTGGGTGCTTCAACTGCCTTTTTGGCTTCTGAAGTGACGCCTTGGCGTAGGAACACAACCATCAACGCTGCGAAACAACCTTGAATTGTAACTGATAAATCCACCTCTCCAGCGAAATATGCGCCGAGAGCCGTCAAAACCGCTGCAGCAGCGGTAAAATAGGTCTTCTTGCCTTTTAAAGCTTCCATATTGACTATATTATACACGTTAAATTAAAATTCAACACAAACTTTGTCTGATTTTTTATCATACCTTACATCAAAGTCAGTTACATCGGTATGGCTAACTATTTCTCTAGAAATAACATCAGATATTTGTTTTTGTATAATGCGATTGATCGATCTAGCTCCAAATTCTTTGTTTGAAACTTTATTAAAAATAAACGCATTCAAGTTTCTGGAAAAAGATAATTTTAACCCATTGTTCAAAGCGCTTTCTTTTAATTTTTTAAGTTCATATTTAATAATGGATTTCAAATGATCATCAGACAACTGATTAAAAAACACCACCTCGTCAAACCTGTTGATCAGTTCCAGCGGTAACACTTTTTTAACCTCCTTCAAGGCGTCGTCCATATTAGACTCTTCTACGTCATCTGACCCAAAACCCAAAGTCTGCGTCTTAGACAGTTCGCGGGAACCTATATTACCCGTAATAATTACAATAGAATTATGAAAATTACCCACCCTGCCATGGGAATCTGTCAAGCGTCCTTCATCTAGGATTTGCAACAAAAGCTGATGAACTTTAGGATGAGCCTTTTCTATTTCATCAAAAAGTACAACCGAATGAGGATTTTTTGTTATTTTCTCTACCAAAACCCCCCCGTTCTCGTAACCGATATAGCCGGGGTTAGATCCAGTTAACTTGGATACGCTACTTTCTTCTGAAAACTCAGACATATCCAAATGAATAAAACTTTCTTTAGGGCTAAAAAAATTATCTGCTAGTACTTTGGCTAAAAATGTTTTTCCTACACCTGTGGTCCCAAGGAATAAAAATGAACCTATTGGTTTATTAATATCTCTTAAGCCGCTTTTATGACGCATTAAACATTTAGATATGGTTTTAACTGGCTTGTCTTGCCCCGCAATAACTTTTTTTAATTTATCTTCTAGTTTTAAATATTTTTCGGTTTCAGACTTTAAAAACTCATCTACAGGAATATTTGTTTTTGTGGCCAACACCTCGAACAGGTGGCTGCGGGTAAGTTGGTATTTGCTTTTTTCGATAGATTTTGTCCAAGTGTTCAAAGCTTTCTTTAAAGCCTCAAATATAATGGTTTGAGAGTCATCCATCGAGTGAAAGGTGTTATTTTGCTCAATAAAAGACCTTATGAGATTAGATTCAAGCCGAATAATTTTTTTAGGCTTAACGACCTTTCGCACTTTGACGTGACTACAGGTCAAATCCATCAAATCGATTGCTTTGTCGGGAAACTGAGAGTCAGTTATATATCTATCAGCATAATTAACGATATCGTTTAGAATCTCATCAGAAACTTGAACGGAATGGTAATCTTCATACACACCCTTCTTTCTGGATATAATCTCCAAGGTAGCTTCCTTGGTGGGTTCGTTCACCACTAGAGGCTGGAATCGGCGCTGTAACGCTTTATCTTTAACAAATTTTTGACGATATTCTTTAAAGGTGGTTGCACCAATTACGGTGATCTCTCCATTAGAAAGGGCGGGTTTCAAAATGTTCGCGGCATCCAGCCCTCCTTCAGAATCCCCCGCTCCAATCAACGTATGAATTTCATCTATAAATAATATTATATTTTCGTTTTTCGCTTCCTCTATAATTTGTTTAATTCGTGCTTCAAACTCTCCTCGGTATTTAGTTCCAGCGAGGGCAGAGCTTAGGTCGAGCTCATAAAAAATCTTATTGTTTAAAAAGAAAGAAGATTCGCTTGCTACGATATTTTGTACCAGAGCTTCCACAACAGCCGTTTTTCCTACACCAGCCTCTCCAACAATAATTGCGTTGTTTTTCTTGCGTCTATTTAAAATATCTTCTAGTTTTTTTAGTTCTTCTTCTCTTCCGTAAACGGCGTCGAGCTTATTTTCTAATGCTCGGCGAGTCATATTAGTAGCAAACCTCTCTAACATGGGGAAGCTCTTTTGCGAGCCGGTGGTAGATAGTAATTCCTGAACCCCTCCATCGGAAACACCAGAACCTTTAGGGTTTTGTTCGTTATCGCATAGGTATTCCAAGATTTTGGTCGTTACAAAATTTAAATCTACCCCCAGAAACAATGTTATCTCTTCAGGCATCTGGTCAAGGTCTTTAAAAAAGGAAAGAAAAATATGCTCCGCACTAACCCACGAATGCCCTAAATCATAAGCTAATTCGCGAGCATGAGTAATGACCTTCTTCACCGAAGAGTCAATTTTAAACTCATCAGGTTTAAGTTTCGCGGGTTGCTCCTGTAAAACCGTAGAATACAAGTGTTGTTTAAATTGCTTTAAGTCTAACCCCGCTTCGGCTAATACTTCTATACATCTGCTCTTTTTAAGCTCAAAAAATGCAACGAACAAATGGGTTGTTGTTACTTCGGTATAATTAAACTTAAAAGCTATTTCCTTGCATAGCTGCAAAAGCTTTTGAGACCGAGGTGTAAAATTAATATCTTGGTCGTCAGATGTCATTTTAAATCAGAAAGCTTCATGTAAATCTTGTTGTCTAATATCTTCATATTGTGGATAAAAACCGTAGTATCCGCTTTTCTCCCGGTTATTATAGCGATAGAGCCTTTTTCTGGCAAGCTTTTTCCGCAGTCCAAATAAGGTTGGTACTCTCTTTCCATAAACATCCCTTTGAATTCTCCGGTTTCATCTTCCCCTATAAGAAAATAATATTTGTTACCTGTTTGCGCTGTTCTCTTTATACACGATTTCACAGTACATACCACCTTTACAGGTGAATTGTTTGCCATCTCGATGAGCTCTCGTGTGGTAACCATCGTTCGAGTTCCGTTAAGTCTGAGGGTATCTTTAAGCTTTTTGCTATAACTATAGCCCAACAGCTCTTTCTCAAAATACCAACTCGCAAAATCGTCATTGTGGCTTTCACAGTTTTTATCATAAATTTCTTTATAGGGCCGATACTTAGATAAAAAGGTTTGAAGGCGCGATTCCTTCATGAAAGGCCTGTTGTCGTCACCCATCAACGGAAAGCCCTTTTTCATTGCAAGCGTTATAATTTTAAGAAGGTCGTCACTGTGTTGCGGCACAAGGGCTTTGGCTATTCTTTTTTCTCGGTCAGTTAACACATTGTAGGACTGAGCCTCTAGAACTAATCGTGCCCTTGAGTTTGTACCGACTAACGAGTTTAAGGTTCCGGCTTGAATTAGGCCCGAAAACAGCCCTATATTAATTTTTGCTTGTTTGGCTGCCTCGAACACTTCAAATTTATTTAAATGAGCCGACCCCCCTCTTTCTTTCATGCCCTCGTTATAATCAAGAATACTTTGAAGACTTTTTTCGCTAACACCTTTAATTGCATTTAAACCATAACGAATGTTTTTTCCTTCCACGCTAAAGTCCTGTCTAGATTTAACCAAATCTGGACGCAACAATTTGATATCATACATAGGCAACTCCGCAGAAATCTTGGCTATTTTTTCAAAAGGATCAGATTCATTTTTAGCCATCTTCAACAAAGCAATAAAAAATTCTTTGGGGTATTTGAATTTAATGTAGGTTGTCCATGCCGATAAAATTGCATAACTAATGGCATGAGATTTATTAAAAGAATAATTAGCGCTATCTTCAGCCACTTGCCATAACACATCAGCTATCTCGTCCCCACGATGCCCGGTCCACGCATTGGTCAAACGATTCTCCTCTACTTTGGCGGCAATTTTCTCTCTCCACGCAACCATTTGGTCTACTTTTTTCTTACCTACGATGCGGCGCAGCTGTTCCGATTCATCTAACGTAAACCCAATCTTGTTAGCCATCTTCATTAACTGTTCTTGATATAGAGGGATGCCTCCGGTATGATCTAAAATTTCAGCGAAATGAGGGTGAACAAGCTCAGAATCTCCAGTTCGCACATAAGACGCGTACTGGTCTTTGAAACTTAAAGCCCCCGGGCGCGCAATCGCCACCACCGCCGACACCTGTTCTAAATCTCGCGGCTTAACTTTACAGCACACATCAAAGTTCGTATCAGCTTCAATTTGAAAAAGCCCTTGGCCACCTTTAACTTCGAGCTCTTGTAAGTTTTTATATATAAAATCGTCCGTTAAATCAATATCTTCAAATTCAATGTCTATCCCTTTGGTTTCCTTCAAAAGCTGCTTGGTATCGTTCAATACCGTCAAGGTTTTAAGCCCCAAAATATCAAATTTAACCGTAAGCTCGGCAATCCAGTTCATATCATAACATGAAATCAACTCCCCTTCTTTGGTTTTTTGGATAGGACACACATCTGTTAATTTATGATGTGAAATAGCGATTCCAGAAGCATGAACCCCAGTATTTTTAATTAGCCCTTCCAGCTTGCGCGCCACAGCAAAGGCACCGTCATTTTGTGTGGCCCACCGTGCAAACTTTTCACTTTCATTGAAAGCCTCTTGCAGCGGAGCGACCTTCCCAAACACCACCGGAATTTGGTCGCTAATATCATTCATTTCTTCTTCGTCTTTGAGGGCAACCAATTTGCCCACCTCTTTAATACAAAGCTTGCCGCTTAATGTAACCAAATTCAAAATCTTACAAGTGCGCCCCTTGTACTTTCTTTTGATATATTCTATAACTTCGCTTCGGCGATCATAAGCAATATCATTATCTACATCAGCCAATAAGCTCCCATCTAGATAAATAACGCCATCTTCACCTTTGATTTTTTTGGCCCGACTTCGAGAAACAAACCGTTCAAAAAATAACTCATATTTGATGGGGTCAACTTTTGTAACCCCTAAAAAATACAACACCAAACTCCCAGCCGCCGAACCGCGCCCGGGTCCCGTGGGAATGCCGCTCTCTTTGCAAAAATTTAATACCTCCCAATTCAAAAGAATATAATCTATAAAACCCAAGTCCTCTAGAATTTTGAGCTCCATCTTCATACGCTCCAGATATACGGTGTCAGATTTGGAAAGACCTTTCGATTGCATATTTTTCCAGCAAAGAGCTTTAAGGAATTTTAAATTACTGCTCGTTTTGGGAATACGCAGTTCTTTGTAATGGCGCGGCTCAATTACAATCTTAGGCAAAAGAACTCCCGGGGGCGCACATTGATCATATTCAACAAATTGCTCGTAAAAACTCATACCTCTATGTTCCAAATTAGCTTATGAAAAAGATTTAATGTCATTTTCACATCGTATACAGCGTCATGCAACTTATCCGCCTCAAAAGGGATGGAAAACTCCTTTAGCATGGTAATTTGACTTGTTTTCAGCCCCTTTTTAATATAATTGTTTAATTTGTATTGCCATAAGGTTAAATTGTCGTCGACTTTTTTAAGCCCCATTTTATAAGCTTTTGATAAACAATTAGTATCTATAACCCTATTCATGTAACTATAATCAGCAGCCTTCCCGCAGGCTTTTCTTAAAACATTATGAATATATACGTCATAGCCAATGATATTGTGCCCTATCACTAAATAGTCCGGATCATAAAGATATTTATCAAAAAACTCTAACACTTCGAGTTTATCTCTTTTCTTTTTGTTGTAAGTGTGATTAGAAAAGCCCGTGATACGTGCGGCGTCTGCAGAAACACAGAGGTCGTCAAAACCAATATAAATATCATGTTCGTTCTTTATATTTTTACCTTCGACTTCAATAAAACCAAGCTGCCACGGGCGAGAATATCGAAGATTCAAACCTTCTGTCTCAAAGTCAAAAACTATGTATTTTTGGTTTTTCTTAAACCTCAGTAAACTGTTTGTCATTTTTTCTCAATGGCCATGTTCTTGAAATAACCCTCACCGTAGCTAATTGTCAACTCGGCTCCGGCAGCAATAGCACGGTTAGCTTTAAAAGAACATAAAAACTGATGCTTGTCAATAAAATAATCAACATTGTTAGAATCTGCGTGATTGTATATCATCCCAAAGCCAAGTATAACCACGGGTCGCGTAACGTGTTGGTGTAATATGCCACCGTGCTCCTCACAGAACTCCTTCCAGTCTTTCCTTAGTTCTACCCACGGCAACACAAACCTCCTAAGTTCCTCATCGCAATCTTCCCACATATTATTTTTTAATAAAATCATATGGGCTTCTTCTATAGTGTCGCCCTGTTTAATATCATGGGTGGAAAAAACCCCCCTTCCTTCAAGAGGGGACTTCTTGACCTCCAAATGGGGAGATAAAAATAACTTATCTTTCATATGTAGTTTTGTATATAAATTTCTTGAATTCCTCTTGATTTTCTCTAAGGTAGTCGGGATAAGTATTATCTAATTTTACTTGTTTTAGCTTAATGGTCTCGTCATATATATTAACTAAATTTTCAAGGCTGTTTTTAAGACGCGCTACATCTTTGGCTAAATGTGCGTACTCAATATGAGATGAGGATTTTAATTTGGCAATTATTTTATTAGTAGTATTTAAATGTGTAAATGACCACCCTGCGTTTTTGATGGTTCTTAATACTCCTTTCAACTTTTCAGTGCCTCCCACCTCCTCCCACTTAATGGCCGTATTTGAGAGGTCCCCCCTGTTACAGTTGATTATTCGAGCTTTTTCTAAATGTAAATTTTTAAATTGTTTATATCTGTAGGCAAGAACACCGTTGTACTTACATGCTTGACCTGCGGGCTCAACAACAGGGGTGTTGAAATAATAATAAGGCTGTTGGAGGTGCAATCCTGCTGGCAATTCTTCTTCCCTGAAGCTCCAAACCACATGTTTTGATGGTATTTCGTCCATATCAGAAAACATAACAATATCATTATCGTTGGCTCCTTGCACCCCTTCTTTGAACAGTTCGCGTTGTTTATGCATTAGATGATGCCTTTCTTCATCATACAGAGAAACCTGTAAATAATTCCAAACTTTTCCCTTGAGCGGCCACCCATCAGGGCAGAAGATTATACAACTTTCATCACCACGAACAGGTAACCTTGCCTCTATTTCTTTTTGTTTAAGATCGTCAAACACTAAATAGATTATTTCATACTTGTCGCTTTCAAACTCAGAAAGCTTATCCTTTAGAAGTAATTCTCTTGGGTCTCCCGCTAAAGTCTTTGTAGACTCTACGATAACAAAAGTATCTACTACGTCTTTTAATTCTTCAAGTCGAAGCTTAAGCAATAAAAATTCATTGAAAAAACAAAAACAATCGAAAATTTTAATTTTTAGAGGTGGGTTCACAATACTTGTCAATCACAGGGGTTGTTCTGATTTGAGGCACAAACAAGAGAAGACTCCGTCCGTATCATATAGGGTCAACAAATTCAAATGTAAAAAAACATCAAATCCATACTTTTTTAATAAATCTTTCCATTCGTCCTTAGTTTTACAATTGACATGGGTGGGGTCTCTGCGGGAAACCGCTAAATGAAAATCTTCTCCTGAACGTACCGCAACGGGCATTCTCACAACCATAGATCGAGTTTTGAAATTATCCAGCCATTCGTTTATGCAGTCATCCGGCATATGTTCCATGACATCGAAACAAAACGTAACGTCAAAATCGATATTATTAATGTTTTCTAACAGTTTAACATTATTTTTCCGAGCTTCTGATTTTGCCCAATCTGATATGTCATACCCATAAAAATTAGAATAACCCTTTTTTCCGAAAGCTTTAGGGAGAAATCCTACGGCGCAGCCATAATCAAGGCATTCGCTATCCTTGTTTAGAAGAGATAGGGTTTGCAGTAGTCTACCAATTTCTGTAGCAAGGTTCTCGTACCTTTCGTAACGAGATAAATAGTTCGTATAATTTATAGAAGTGAAATATTTTTTGTCAAATATACCAAAAGATGTCATTATGGAAAATTTTTGTCAGGCATTTCATTAGCAACGGTATGTAAAAGTTTATTGTTGAACTTGTAATAACAAAATTTACAAGATTTGTCCCAATTCTTGCCTCCGTTGCTTTTCACCTCGTATGGAAAATTATATTTGTTATAATGTTTGTTGGCTTCACCCCATATCTTAATAATATCGTCAACGCTTCCCAAGGAATAATCTAAATCATAATTTCTAGAGTTTAGGACGTGGCTAGTGCAAATATATACCCGATAATCTCCTCCATAGGGATTTGGTGCAATATAAGGTCTTATCAGACCTACATAACAGCCGCCACAGAAAGGGCCGTCATTATCCCCTATGTCTTTTATAAAAAATTTATTGTTCTCATCAAGAGCGTCAATAATATCTTTGTATTTTTTTCTTACACTTGCGTTGCCGCCTTTGACCAAACAGTTCCCGGCTATTCTCACAAATTTAGCGAAAGGGTGCAACCGTATGAGTTT
>Ga0098039_1000700_pt1 | contig 13667 bp, 6 predicted proteins | sample 6_EtaG_FD_75047 | JGI IMG/M metagenome (GOLD analysis project Ga0098039, IMG submission 75047) | Marine viral communities from the Subarctic Pacific Ocean - 6_ETSP_OMZ_AT15160 metaG | ecosystem: Environmental > Aquatic > Marine > Oceanic | place: Pacific Ocean | collected 2015-01-08 | reverse complement strand
AGATATTAGATATTATGGTCATGCACCCGTTTTTGGACAACAAGCGGGATTGTATTCTAGTTCTGTAGATGGTTGGGTACCCTTCTTTGATTATGTTACTGCTAGCAATATTCGTGGCACAACAGTTAAAACTTTGGAACAAGTTAATACTCGTTTAAATATTTTTACTCTCGATCCTGTTGACAACGTACCCGGCGACCCAAGTGTGCTCGGGGCTTCTTTGACTGCTAGTGCTTTAACAGAATATATAAATTCTGACTTATTGACTAAATTGGGAATTGAAACTGAGATAAACACTACTGCTAGTTACTTTAACTTATTGATGATGAGAAGAGGAAACGCCTTTGGTTGGAATTGGAATGCTCATCGCTCCATCGATCATCCAATTTTATTGAAGCATCGTAGGTCCAATACATTGAAAATCGAAGCCGGCAGAAAAGATAAATTTGGTAGCTATAGATTGGCTCCCGTTTCAACCAGGGGGCGTTCTGTTTATACGAATCTTGATATTGGCGGCCTCCGACCTGGCGCCTCGCCACCTGTCGTTAATAGTAGGAACATTACTGCCCAAACAACACACAATAATGAAGAAATTTATTTTAATGAAGTGGAATTGACTGATTTACAGTATCCAACACCTATAATAAATACAACCCCGTTTGATCAGCTTGTCGCGCTATCCCGCCGCAAGCAAGCATACTCATTAAATTGGGTCCACTATTCCGAAAACGTTTTCCCGTCTTTGAGAAATGAATACCTGTCTCGTTCGACCGGACGAACGGGATATGATAATAAATTTTGGAGAGATGGTGCCGCAGATAGGGTAGATGTTGGGACTGGTAGTGGAAATTCATTCGGTATAACAGTTTCACAAAGTTGTTGGCTTCTCGATGCGCAAGAAGATTTTCTTACAAGAACATCCGTCCCGACCATCCCCGCCGCCGGCGTCTTTATTAGCCTTATCATTAATGGCAAAGCCGGCGAATTACAAAATAACTATACCCTTATACATACCGGCGTTGGCGCTACAGGAGTTACGTCGATAAAAAATATCCGCCCTGGCGCCTTATATGCCAGAAAGCAAACATTGCAATCTCCAAGGTCTGTCGTCTCTCCTTCTGGAGTTAAAATTGCCGAGACCGGAAGTTTAACTAGTATCTTTTTACACGATATCGAGGTGTATGCCGGCGAAGCCAAGTGGGAAGCTGGCACCCAAGCAGGAATTATTGTAAAATCAGGCAAAACCGCAACCTTTGAAGCATCCGCATCAACACCTTGGTTTAATAATTATGGTGACTTTAGAGCAGATCTAAAATTGGTTGCGAAAGATTATTCCATTGCCCCAGAATTTAGAATTAGCGAACATATAGAAGATTATGTCAAATTTGGCTTATCTAATAAAAATAAATTTGATACATTTGAGATCCCTGGTACCGGCATAGATAGCACTACGGGATCGTTTTACAAAGATTATTCAAACTCAGAGTTTATGTCCAATTTCTTACAAGTTAAAGAAGATACGCTATTAGACGCAAAAGAAATTAGACTAGTATGTAACGCCGCCATTAGATTTAATCCCTATAATGGCTTCTATCCCGCGCAAAGAACGCTCGATCTAGTGAGGCAGTTTTCAAGATCATACGCCAGTAGCTATGTGGCGAACAGACAAGGAACGGTTGTTCAAGATATGAATGGTCACATGAGGCCCCTGAATCAGACTTTATTTGCTCCCGGCATATTGTATAATTCAATTAGAGCGGGAATGGCTGTTGATTATCCGATAGTTACCGATTCAACCAAGATACGAAAAGCTTATTATGGCGTTTCTTCGGATACTCATAATTGGATGATAACTACAGCAAATACCGCTAGTTCAATTGTTAATGACGGGTATGGCGGCGGTGAATATTGGGATTATAGAATACCCTTTGAGGCTATCTTAACACCCGATAAATATTTAAATAATCTAGATTTTTTTGATATGGAGCCCCATCCTTCGGCATCTCTCGATGTAACAGCATCATGGGCAGGACAAGCATCAGATAATATTTATTCAAAAATGGCAGATAATTTTTTTGGTGAAGTGGCTAATTTTTTCCTTAAGGACTCTGGGCTTACTTCGCTACGTTCGGAGATAGTAAGCGATGATTTAAAATTTCAAAGTAATTCTGTTTACGGTTGCCGGCTTAAGATTAAGCGATCTTCCGAAGGCGCCCGAACTTATGAACTTGAATCTGGCTCTTCTGGCGATAATACGGCACATACTAAATTTGGTGGCAGAGTTTATAACGGCACTAACTTTAGCAGCCTAGGGAGTTTTCCGATACCACAAGATCCAAGATTTAAATCAGAATTTAAAGAAACCTTTACAATTGATAGTTTTGCCCCCGGTTGGGGCCCCCCAATTGCTGGTCGCCCGACAGGATCGTTTGCCAAGCATGCTGGTGTTACCGATGCCCAGCCACAAGACAGTTTGGCAGGATTTAATTGGGCATATACACCGCCATATTACAATGGCGAAGCTTGGATTGATCTTATTTTCAGACCAGTGGCCAATAGAACGTATGATTTAGAAACGATATTAGCTGAAACAAGTGGGGTCTTTTGGAGAGTTGATCCTGGTATTAGTGCCTCTGTTGGAACCACCCATGGCACACAATTAATTCCAACATATAGTGGTTCGAATGTTTACACCAATATTGGCGACTTAATTTACGATGGAAAAAATGTCAATCTTAATGCGATGCAATTAAGCGCTAGTGTAAATTATCTTGGTGTCGAAAGAGTTCAGAAACAAAGCCAAGATAAATTTGGACAAGCGGCAACATCGGAAAATGAAACCGCAGGCATGCGATGGGTTATTCAGCCGAAATGGGAAACGCCCCATTGTAGCGTTAATGATGGGGGTCCTCATCCTATCACTTATGCTGCTGGTAATTTAAGCAGACCAACGTATGGTTCTGCTTCTGTGCCTAGGCGGGTGTGGCATCAATTTGGGATTATTCCAGAAACATCCGAAAAGGGTATATTTTTAGAAATAGGTGATATTCCAAAAAATTGGCTCAAGAATCACTATGACGTGATCACCAATAATTCAGTTTATAATGATAGTGATGCATCCGGCATCGGCCCCACCCTATTCAGGAAAATGCAGCCTTTAACCAACATCATCAAATTTAAGCCTGAAAATAACAAAGTTAGGTTAGGCGAATTTGCCGATGAACGCATTCTTAAAGAGGCGGTTGTGGCGATTCCTTATATTCTTGATTGCGTAAATAGCTCCGATCTTAAAACAATTTCAGGATATCGCTCACAAGAAAGAAAGAAGTTTTTTACAATTCCTTCTGAACGGGTGAATGCTTCGAAGGACGACGCGATTGGAAGCAAGAAGGGCGACTCTTTAGATGCCGCCGGCGAATCTATCAGAAAGCTTATGGAAAAGATGAAGGGATACGTTTTCCCTCCTCAGTTTGATTGGGTAAACAACAAGAATGTATCTCCGATTGTGATGTATGTTTTTGAATTTGAATATAAATTAGATTCTGATGATTTAAATTACGTGTGGCAGAACTTGGCGCCCCGAGAATATAAGAAGATGACATTGACTTCTCAATCAGTAGCGCACACCTTAGATAATACGGAACTATTAAGTGCCGATAATTTGATGAATAATGAAAATCTTCGTTGGATGGTGTTTAAGGTTAAGCAAAGAAGTCAAGCAAAGTATTCAGACTTGGTTACACCCCAAGCAGGACAATCTTCAAATGTATTTGATTTCGGTGAAAAACAAAATGGTTATGAACTTATGCATAATTGGCCACACGATTATTTCTCTATTGTTGAGCTAATTAAAATGGACGTAGAAGTGCTTTATAAAAAAGATGAACCTGGCGGTGGTGCCGGCACCATTTCCGGAGAGGCTTTAAACGACACTCTTCAGGAATTGGTGGATCTGGTTTAAGGTAAAACAAAGAAATGGCTAAATTTATTAACAAAAAAGAGCAAGTTTGGGATTTTCAATTGACCACCTATGGAAGACATTCGCTTTCAGTTGGAAATTTTAAGCCAACATATTATGCTTTTTACGATGATAATGTAATTTATGATAGTCGATATACTGGTGACAGTACAACAGAACCCCAAAATGATATTCATACTAGAATTAAAAGAGAAACAGAATATCTAGAAGGGCTCACATTATTTGAGGAAGTAGAACAGACGGCACAATATAGTGATGGCGGCACCATTAGCTATGAAGTTGGAAGTGCTCAGGGAACGTCACTAAAGAGACAATTGGGTAAAGAAATTTTTAAATTTGATTCTGCTATTGGTGATGCATATTTGGATGCCGCCACCAATATGGCACCAGCCTGGAAAGTTGTGGCGCTTCAAAGCGAGATCACTAGTTCTGCCATAAAAGATACAACCAATGACCAGGGTATCCCACAAGTTAATATAAATGCAAATTATGTCAAGAAGGCAACTCCGGTGCTCACATTAATGCAGAAACTCCAAAGTGAGCTTAATTCTGGTGTTAGAGATAACTATACAAAATCATTTATAGATGACAAAACCATTGTCCTTGAATCCAACGATCCGTTGATTTATGTAGAAGAACCAAACACACAATTGTTAACTGAAAATTTTAGTTTGGAGGTGTTTGAGGTTATAACTGTGCAAGGAACTGCAACATCTCCCCCTGAAAAATTAGAAAGAAAGTTTTTTGAAAAACACATCCCACAAATTGTAGATGGCATTATGGTGTCTGCTCGCCCGATAAAGAACCCCATGCAAGAACTAACTACAGATAGTGTGGAATATTATTTTGATGTTCTCACCGATCAAGAAATTAATCAAAAAATTGCATGCCGCGGCTCCGAAATTTTCAATAAACAATCTTATTACATTGATTTGGATTTTGAGTGCGATAAGTCAACAGACAAAAAATCAATTTTTGATATTTACGGAGCAGTTACGGAGCCAGAAATATGTCAATCCTAATTCATAAAGGCGATGCGATCAATAATTTTGGTAAGTTTTTGCCGGTTCCATATATTGAAAAAATATTAATTCATGATCGTGGCGGCTATGAGGTTCATTTTGCTTTATTTTTAAACGTAGATGATGACGAAGATGTTGAAGCGGTTCATCGAGAAATAGTTTCAAAGTTAAAATATTACACACTTTTGGTTTTTAATAAACCAACAGACGACCTCTTAAGTCGCGATAGAAATGTATTTGGCTATTATTATGAAGCATCCGCTACAGATAGCGAAACTCAAAGAACAAAATTAGATTATCTTAATTTTGGTCTTGATGCCGAATTGACCGATGATTTTTATGATATTGAAGGAAATAGGGTTTTAAAATTTAGTACTTGTTATGGGTGCGAGGGTACAGAAGGAACTTTTGTTGAAGAGATAGGAACAGGCGGCGTTGGAGAGGGCGTCGAAGGTGGCGCGGGCTCCAGGCATGCTATCATGGCATCTGCGACTACGGGAGCCGGGCTCGAACATGCCGAATTTGGTCAAAGCGTGCTTAATGATGAAGAAACCTTTCTCCGCGACCCGGCCGCCGCCATCGACCAGCCACCAGGCTATGTTACCGAAGATGACGACGACGAAGACGAGTCGGCGCCCGTTGAGGACCAGGAAGAGGAGATGATGGCTCCGGACTCGGATCTACATCGACCGCCGGAATCGGAAGTCATTGCCGATGAGGAACCTCCCAAGTATTGGGGAGAGATTGTTTGCGATTTTCGTGTTTTTGCCTTTAGTAGCACCTATGATTATTTTGAAGAAAGCGCGGCACTTCCCGGAAAACTTAATCACAAAGCACTCTTCGATAGAGAAATAAGTGATATCGCTTATGAGCCAGTTTTTATTAATTGTAACTTGGTTCCTCAGCTTGAAGTGCATTATTTTGATCAAGATGAGGCGCTTTATAGTGATGTTCCGCTTAGATCAATAGGAGGCAAATTTTATAAAACTGAATGTATAACACACGATGACATAACAGATTATTTTAATGATTTATTGTCGCAATATAAAGCCGGCTTCCCTGTGTGCGAGAAAACTGGCACATCGTTAGGAAAAATAAAAGCCAACATTGCTCATATTTTAGGAAGATATAAAGACGATGTTGATCTTTTGGTTAATTTAAATAAGTTGAGAAAAGTATTTCCAAGCAAATGTGGGGTGGATGACGTGGGGAGGTTCTATACCCACTACAAGAAGAGAGTCTTTGCGATGAACAAGGCGCTTCAAAGCAACCCGCAAGTATTTCGTCGCGTAATTAGAAATCCCAAGATTTTTGATGAAAGGACACGAACAAATACTCTCGAAATTGGTACAACTTATGACGGACAATGGGAGACCCAGCACGACAAATACTTATATGATAAAAATTATGTAGGTAGAATGGCAATATGGTCACTGCCCGATATTTTGGAGGGGGAGGGGTACAGCGACGAGATGTTAGAAGAATTTGCCGCAACGCACCAAGTATCAGAAGAACAACAATACGGCGCCGGCACCTTCGACATATCGACGGCCAATCTGACCGAATCGGATCTTGAATCCTACACCGCCGTGGATCCGACCGGTGACGCCGACAAAGATGTTGCGATGGCTCTTTATGAGGTTGGAGATGCAATTGTTAGAGATTATGGCTTCTTTTTCTTCGATTATGAAAGGGCGCTTAAAAAAGTAGCTGATATCAATCAGATTGCCGGTGTCGATAAAATTGAAGGCTATGGGATAGGCTTTCCGCATAGTCATTTTAGAGTTGAAAAGGCATCGGTTAGTAGATATGTAGAAGTCGGGACCGTGCCGTTCCGAGCAGCAATGATTGAAGCAAATTTTGATGAGGCTGCTCCCTTGACAACGGCTGTAGAGGCAATAAACTATACCGCCGATTCGACTTATATTCTTCCTTCCCCTGGATATTTTACTACTACCGAATTGGAAGAACTTGGCGACGAATATCACGATCTTTGGGTCGGCATGACTGAAGAATTTATAGACAGAACAATTATAACAGCAGAGGTCCACACACATTTAATACATAGAAACTTTATTCCTATTGAATCTGAAGGAGCATGGGATCCGAATTACCGATTGATGGCTTTGGAATTTCAAGACTTTATGGACGATGATATTGCTACAGAACAGTTGTATTACGAAACGAAAGTAAAAATTATAGATAAATCAATTGACGTATTGAAGGAACTAATTGATGACTACCGCGTAGCCCATCGCGACTTAATAAAATATAATAATCTCGCCTTTGGCGATAATCCGCTTTCTTATGATATAGTAACAGGAATGTTTAATAATTATTTTATAACAGGTATTGAATCTATGTTTCCCGATCTTGTAGAGGCACCTTGGAACCGCGCCCCGCTTTTATATAATCTTTTTAGAGATATGCTATATGATACTTTTGAGGGAGACATAGGTGCAATTTTGGATGACACACGAAAGCTTATTTTGGATATTAATCCGCAAAATGGATCATATTATGCCGCTGAACATCTTGAGCAGGCTATGAGAGAACTTTATGAAGACAATTTGATACCGGGCGTAGGCGACGTTGGCTCCCAGCTAGCAACGCTATATGCCGTAAGTGAAAATGAAAAAGAATTCGACGGAATCGTTGAATATGATTCAGCCGGCAGTGATTTAGAAGATAATATTTATGGTGTGTTAATTATGGATCCCGACGCGTGACCACATAGGAGATAAACAAAATGGCAAAGATTGATACAGGAATTTTTAAAACACAAAATTCAACAAGCCTTAAAAACCCAAATTATAGAAAAAAGATTTATACAAAATATAGTATAATTGACGGGCAACTTGTAACCCACAAGAAGCAACCAAAATTACTTACTACAATGAGGGCTATTCAAAAATTATCTAAAGAAGGTTTTGCGGACATTCCTACCACCAATAGATCTGAACTGAGTAACGCAAATAATTTTTTACAAGCTATTGGGTGTACCATTTCTTGGCAACCTGAAGATTATTCTTTGATTGCCGATCAGACGGACAAAACGACTATACCAAATCCAAATATAGCGGACAAGCAAAGTCTAAAGGGAATCAGCAACGAGCAGATAAAATCTGATGATAAGTTTAAAAATGCGGCAGATCCCTTTTATAAACTGGATGAGTGTGCCCCCCAACATTCACAGCAACAATCACAGAATAAAAATACGAAAAATGAAAAATCAATAATTCGATTATCTTCTGATTTGGCTAAAACCAATTTGGCCAATAAGAGGGATCCGACATTAAAACAATTTAAGCGGTAATTAGTAAAGGAGTAGAGAGAAAAAATGGCTGGTGATACTATAACTTATGAAGAGACGGGTGAACGCGAGGGTCCTGCGTACTTCGACACCGGCGCCGGATCCTGTTGCGAGTGCACCCTCACAAAATTTAAATTTTATTTTATAGATGGCGACGACGGTACCCACGTGGAAGAAGAAGGATATTACGGGGAAGAAGTTCCATCGGGGTTCGCTCACGAAAATAAAGGCAACATTGAAACTGAGCCATGGTATTGGGCTGAAGAATCTGTTTACGTAGAAGATGTATCGGGCACCGATCCGGATCGGCCTGGCCAAGTTCGACTTTTATGGCTGCGGATGGATGACGGCAGGTTCCGTTATGACGGGGAGAGATACGCGGTGAAAGGCGGCATGGCCGAAGATTATGCCGGCGAAGAAGAGGGAACGGATGGCTCTACCGGAACGACTTCTACCTCTACGAGCGACTTTTATGTATCCACATTAGATGATAGTGTGAATATTGGTGCTGACACGGACTTGATAACAGAAGGAAATTTTGATGTACATTGGGCTAATTTAGATAGTAGAGATAATTGGGATGAGGGCTCCAAAAATCAGTATAACAATATTGAAGATGGAGAAGTTTCTGGTTTCATGTTTGTTCAAAAAGAGCATATAAAAGTAGATGGTACAACTTATAAAAACTATTCACCTGTAAACACCGGCCCATCGCAGGGCGATCCTGTCGTGACCCACTCCGGACGCGATGAAAGTCTGGACGAGGGCGTCGTCTTCGATGTACAATACAGCACAGTTGAAGAAAACGCAATAAAAGATAAATACAATCATTATGATGGTGAGTTTAAGGACCACATGCACCAACAGGTTAGTAATTTAGTGAGAAAGGCAGTTGGGGGACTTAATCAAGCAAAAAGTAGATATACATTTAAGAAAATTGATACCAATAGAAAATTTAAAGAGATAAACGTTTCTGCCTTTGCAAAAGATGAAGCAGCAACAGAAAGTGTGGAAGTAACCACAGAAGCAACTACTGCAATGACGCCTTCCACGCCATCTTCCGGAGAATAATAATAAAATGCTATACCCTCTTGAAAAATCAGCTACAGAAGCAAAAATATATAAAATAATAAATCTAAATCTTTTTAGTGGATCCAGTGATACTTTTAGAACTGCTGTTGGCGGCTATTGGGAGATTGAAGAAACTGAAGATGCAAGTACGGTTGTTTTTCAGGAGTATGACAAAGATAATCCTTTGCTTAAATATTTTCATAGCATAGGCTCAAACACTGATCCAGAAGTAGTTTCGATTGTTTCTGAAGTTTCGATATTGCCAAATGAGAAAATTCCTATAAGAGTTTTTGGTAACACTGAAGTTCTAAATGATTTGCATTGGAAGAGATTATTTTTGGGTGGTTCTTTTAGCGGAGAAGAGCTTAAGCCGGTTTATAATGAAAACGTTTACACGTACAGCTATTTTGGGGGCATGCTGCCTTATCCCGCTTTAGACGCTGCAAAAATAGAAGGAGATGTTGTTGCTGACAAAATTCAAATATCTTATGGTTATAATAATTATTTACCCAAATATGAGGAATACGTTAGAAATCTTGATTCCGAATTACTAATACCAAACTTTTACGTTTTAACTGATTTGCAATCTTATGATCATGAAGCCATCGCTGCTGGGCTGCCTACAAATGCATATGATCGCGATGTTATAAAATATGCATCACTAGAGGGAACATACCCTTCTTTGGATAATTTATTTGTTTATGATGAAGTGACATGGCCATTGGAGACAGCGGCCAAAACACGAGATTTTGATTTACAAAGAGCCAAACAGCGGACGTATATATCAACTGAATATTTGTCGTTTGAATTGTTGAATAGCCCGCTCTCTGGCTCTACAGAACAAGCAATTAAAAATAAATTCAAAAATATTATTTTAGACGATGTGGCAATTAGCAAGCTCTATAAAACTGATAAAGTTTTACAATACACTGATTACTTTCCTTATTACGTAAAGATTGATTTTCCTTTTGATAAAAACACCCTACTAGATTGGGGCGGGTGGTCATCCGAGCTTGTGCAGGATACAAGATTCACCAATTGTATTATTGAAAATAACTATACGGCAAGATTTCTCAAAACATTAAAAGAGGTGTTTAATGGAGATTTGCCACATCTGCGCCCAGAAGAGGTAGAATATGCAGTAAGCACCAATTATAATTCAAGTTCGGAAGGCGATCCGGTTAATTATAATATCAACACGACAGAAAATATAGATCTTAGAACTGTTGATTTTGTTAAGATGCTGACGCACACCCACAATAACTATAATTCAACAATAGATGATTGTTATTTTATAGGAGGTAGAAATCTTTATAGGGATGCCGCCGTTTTAGATGATTTTGGTGAATATCGATATGTAAATACAGTTGCCACAATGAATACGCTCGAATGTATTGTAAAAGAGGTGGAAAATGAGGATGTTTTTAAAGTTTCTGAGTTGGGCGACTTTCTTTACCAGAATGAAAAACAGTCTTGGAGAGAGGTGGTGGCTTATAGAATACAAAAAGTTGGAGGTAAGCCCACAGGGGATCGAAAAGAGCAAAAAACTATTCAAAATTATTGGTTGATTAATGGTGCCGCAGTACCCGGTGATGCGCCACCAAGAGGTGAAGTATTTGGGGTAGATATAGGTGTTGCCGCCCCTGCTTCGGTGGGCACTGTTTCTGCTGGCTCGCCTTTAACATCTTTAGAAGAATTTAATTTTATCGATACGCAAGTTAAATATGGGCAAAATTATACATATCATGTTTATGCCTATGTTATGACTGTGGGCGCCAGATATAAGTTTTCAGATTTAAGACTTACAAAGGCAATTAGTGTTAACAATTATAATGAAGAGGAGCAGACTTATGGTCTTGAATTTTATATTCCCGGCGCCGGCCGAAAAGGCAAACAATTATACGATTTGGAAACTGATGTAGGAGAAAGCGGCTTCACCTCTTTGGTCCAAGAGGCTTCGGAATTTCCATATCTTGCCGATTTTTACTTGAATTATGAACCTTGTGTAAAGATTACTGAAGTGCCCATGTATTCTAAGACATTAAAAGTTTTAGATAACCCTCCCAATGAAACGGATGTTAGCCCTTATCAGCATATGGATGCTTCACAACAAGTTGGATTTGAACTGCTTTACGATACTTATGTGAATTTTAAAACATTTCCAAAAGTTATTTCTAGTGCCGACCAACAACTAAAAGAAGATTATATGAATGCCAGAGATCTTCTCGAAGGCGATGCTTTGCCTTTTGAGTCTGTATCTCGACCACGATATATAGAAGTTTATAGAACCGATATAAGACCAACTTCTTATGTTAACTTTGATAATAAAAAAGTGGGAATTCTTGATTTAAGATCGGACGATCTAAAAGATTCCTACACTACTGACTTTTTTGATGATAAAATATTAACAAATAAAAAATATTATTACATATTTAGAATATTGAACGACCAGCGTATAGTTGGACATACTTCCGAAATCTACGAAACAGAACTAATTAATGATGGTGGCTATTTATATGCGCTTTTTAATGTTCTTCACGAAGAGGATCTACAAGAAGAGATATTTACAAACCCATCAAAGAATTTTAAGAAACTATTACATTTGCAGCCAAATATTAGTCAATTGAACCTAAATACAACAAATGCCGATTTCAACGAAGAGGCGCTAACTCAAGTTGATAATGTATTTGTTGGTTCGGCTGATGATCTAATCTGGGGCAAGAAATTTAAAATTCGGTTAACATCGGAGAAAACCGGTCGAAAAATTGATTTAAACATTACTTATAATTTGATTAGCCAATAAGCAAAACGACAACTATTTACATAAAGAGAGGAAGATAAATGGCATTTTTAGATAATTCAGGCGATATCATTCTTGACGCCGTATTGACAGATCTGGGTCGCCAAAGGATGGCGCAAGGAAAGTTTAAGATTTCAAAGTTTACTCTAGGGGATCCTGAAATTGATTATGGACTTTATAATAAGAGCCACCCGTCAGGCAGCGCCTATTATGATCTTGAAATAATGCAAACCCCTATTTTCGAGGCACACACAGACTGTTGCGGATGCCGCGGCTTGACGAGCCTAAACAATGCGGATATTTTGTATTTCCCAACCATAAAGAGAAATACCTCAGCCCAAGTTGGCAACGCGGTAAAATCTTCCCCCAAGGCAACTGATGTTGTTTATGTTGCAGATACAGATACCGACACGACAACTGCTTTGTTGGCTTCAACTGAATTGGGCTCCTATGATTATTTTATGGTGTCTAATCAAAAAACTGGTCAAGCCCTCGTTCTGGAAACCGGCTTAGACACAGAAGATATTAGTGGAACCGAAGCCAATCAGCAATCATATATAGATGCTAATAACTTGCGAGATAGTCATTTTATAGTTACGTATGATACCACATTTATTAAATCTATTAATGGCGCGGGCACTAAAGCTAAATTTAATAATTCAGACAATGGCAAGGGCCCCGTCACTCTTTCATATAGCATGAAAAGATCCCCCAATGTAAGTTCTGAGCTTACGCAGGCAGGTCAAGCGTCTGCCCGTGTTGTTGGTATACCAAACCGTATAGTTTATGATTCAGTGAACCAGCCGGCAGATACTGAGACTTCAGCGATCAAGGGCGCCCGCGCATCCGTTCTCATAATTGGTGTTGAATTGAAGACCGATTTGAGTACCACATATCAGAAGCATGGTAAACAAGATGCTGACCTTTTTGGATCCGGAAAATTATATGATTATGCCGATACGCAAATAAATGTTAGGGGCGTTACCACAGGCGCAGAGTTGACACAAACAATTAGAGTTATTAATTACAAGAGCGGCTAATGCACAAATTTTGGAGATTTTTTAAATGGCAGTAATAAGTTATGAACCTTTTGGTCCAGCAGATGTAACCACCACAAAAACACTATTGCACGAGTCAATACCAATGACTGGTACGATAATAAGTGGGACATACATAGAAAACAGCACAGAGACCAATATTAAAAACTATACTCATGGTATGTTTCAATCTGTATATGATTATCCTTATCTGAGTTCGTCCGCAAATCATATCTTTGATCTAACAATAGGATATAATAAGTCTTCTCCTTTGTCTGGAAGTGCAAATGTCCAGCAAGAATCAAAGAAGATTAATTTATATAATCAATTTTCTCAAGTTCTGTTAGGGTTTACTGGTTCGGCAAATGATGCTAGACCTTTTGAGTTGGATTTACTTTTAGATCAGACTGGTTCGATGAAAGAGTGCTTTTTTGTTAATCTTTCT
>Ga0098039_1000695_pt1 | contig 13723 bp, 7 predicted proteins | sample 6_EtaG_FD_75047 | JGI IMG/M metagenome (GOLD analysis project Ga0098039, IMG submission 75047) | Marine viral communities from the Subarctic Pacific Ocean - 6_ETSP_OMZ_AT15160 metaG | ecosystem: Environmental > Aquatic > Marine > Oceanic | place: Pacific Ocean | collected 2015-01-08 | reverse complement strand
CGAAATGTGGCCAGTTCCTGATTTTGGTGGAGATCTAGATAAAAGATCTGATTTTTTAAAAAAAGTAGCATATAATAATATGGTGATTTATGATAAATCTCATGTTAATGTAGCTGGGTGTGGTGATAATATGACCTGTATAACAGCTAGTACTAATATGTTACAAAATTCTATAGAAGCTTGGAATTTAGCTATTAAAGATAAAAACAGTCCCTACTTTGGAGGAGCTCCTATAAATGCTAATACAAATAAGATGTCTGCTATGTCTCATCTAAAATTTTGGGGGGATACAGGAACAGTAAAAGGAAAACAGGAAGAACAAAACTATAAAAATGCTGGGTTTCAACAACATACAATTAATCGTAATGATTTTCTTGTAGAAGACGGTGATGGTAATATGGTACTTGATCCAACAGCTCTGTCTAATTTCTTCGGTAACCAGATGCAAATAGGAAATATTATGGGTATACATTCAGGTCCAGGAGATGGTCCTAGTCATGCTATATCTTATCAAGGAGGTATGTTTTATAATGGAAGGGATGGTAGAATCCCTTTAGATTTCTCTACAGATAAAGGACGTAAACATGCTGAAAATTTTATACAAACCCAAATTGATAAAGGGTATAATCCTGACAGAATTATGTCAAATATTAGGTTTTTAGCATCTGACGATCCTACAGAATATCGAAAATATGGATTGCCTTATCAGTATGCAACTTGGAATCTAGATGATTTATTTGTAACTGATAAATCTAATAAAAATTTCGGTAATTTATTTTATACAACTTTTACAGGAGATCAAAATTATCAAAATTATTTACAAGGAATTAATGATCAAAACGAATTATATAAAACAATTTATACAGATCTGTCTGGAAAAAATCTTAATACACTATCTACAGATCACCAAGATTCTGATATAATACAATCAAAAAGGGGAGATTTAATACCAGTAGTTTCTGAATCAGAAGATGATCCTATTCAAGAAGAAGAAGAAGAGAGTTGGTGGGAATGGGGAGAACGACAGATACAAGAATATATACCTGATTGGTGGCCAGATTTTGAAAGAGGAGGAAATGTACCACCATCTTTTAAAAGGGGTGGTACTGTAGGTTCTGGTTGTCCTGAATGTGATGCTAAAAGATTAGCTCAACGTATGTCTCCACCTTCATTTCATCATGGAGGTGAACATGATAATAGTTTAATAGATTTAGAAAATAACGCATATTATAATGATTGGAATGATGGTATACAAATATATGAAGAATCTATATCAAATTTAGAAAGCGAAATACAAAAAAATGTAAATGAACGTGCATCCATACCAAGAGGAAATATTTTTACTAAGAGGGGAAAGAGATACAAAGAAGCAAGAAAAGAATTAAAAGATAGAAATGAAGTTTTACAAACTAAATTAGATAAGGAAATAATATTTAATGAAAATAATATAGTCTCCAGGGATAAATGGGTAAATGATCGAACTGCTTTGTATCCAGTACAACTAATAGTTTATCCTCCTGGATATTCTAAAATGGAATCAGGTCATATAGAATCAAGAATGTTAGGTAATTATAATGGAAATGATATAAATATTGATGCTTTTGGTTGGCTTGGAACGATGAATCCAATACGTGATCAACGCCTACTGGATGAAGGAAAATCAGAAGAAGAAATAGGTGAAATGTGGCAAAGAAGTCTTGATCTAGATAATCCTGTATCAGCAGCTACGGATATAGATGGACACGTATTTTATCAGTCTGCTACTTCTGTTAATTCATGGTTTGATGGTAATAGAGAGATTACTTATGATCCTAACGATCAAATTTATTATAGTAATCCTAATATAAGAACAGCTGTACTTAATTTAAATCATAATCAAATACAAAGGTATATGAATAGCGCTGTTACTACTACCTTACCAACAAGTGGGGGATTAAATCAAGAAGCAAGAGAAGGTGTAGGTCTTGGAGGTTTAATTGCAGAACTTTCAGGAGAGGTATCGTATGATGAAGATGGTACAAGAATTTATACTGGAAATATTCCTCTAGGTGATGCAGGATATAGTTTTATAGATAATAATTGTGCAGATGCTACTTGTAGAGCTTTTGGAATAGATGCTAATGAAACTGATAGAATATTAGGAGCTACTACAGATCCTCAAGAAGTTTTTGATTATATAATTAATGCCGATCAGTTTAATTTAGTACCTGGTAGTTTGACAGGTACTAAAGTACAGAGTTTTGATGAATTTGGAAATTATATAGATAATAGAGAAGCGTATGTAGAACAAGGTGGTGAGTTATTTGGTATTCCTAATTTTGCTTGGGAAGATTTATTAACATTAGAACAAAAAGGATTTACTTTAGATAAGTTAAGTGAAGGTACTTTTGGTGATATTATAGAAAACGCTCCTAATATAGCAAAAGAATTACAAAATAGGATAGAGTTTGGTTGGGATTGGGGAGAAGATGTTGCATTGAATATGTTGAAAAGTATTGAAGTTAGTAAGTTAGTAGATACGTTCTTAGATCCTAATAATACTGATAGAATTTCTGGTATAGCAAATGCTATTAAGACGGGTGATTATAGTAAAATTGATGGGGGAGATGCTTTTAAAACTTATATAGAGAGTACTGATCATCCTTTTAATGATATGGGGTTGGTAGGAGAGTATCTTAAATGGAGAGCGTCACTTGATATTGATATTGTCCAGAATGTAGCTGAATTTGGGTATGATACATATAAAAATGTCGTGGAACCTATATCATATATAGCACCAGTAATACCTAGTTTATGGACATACAGGATTAAGAATTGGTTGGGATTTGAAGACGGTGGAGATGTTACTAGATCTTATCAAGATGGAGATGAAGTTACAATAGATCCAAAAGTTATAAATCAAGAGGATTATAGAACTATGGTTCAATCAATGTATTCAGGTTTATTTAATGAAGAAGGAAAGTTTTATACTCCAGGTAGAGATTATATTAAAGATGGTTATACATATAATACAGCAAAGTCAAATGATAATTGTATACATGGAGTTTGTTATACTTTAGATCGGATATTAGGAGATAATTCTTTTTTAGGAGATAGTAAGGGGTTTGGGCAATATACAGGTAATGAACATTTTGCTGAAAATGCAGCTAGTGAAGGGTTTTTACACCAAGCAGATTATAAAATATATGGTTTGAATCCAGGAGATATTATTCAACTTACTAAACCTAGAGAAACTTCTGTAGACGCTATGGGTAGACCTTTATATAAACCTAAAGCAGAAACAAGTATTTCTAGAAATATTACCAATTCTCTTGGAATAACAGATAGAGAAACATATTCTATGCCTATAGGTAATAAAAAACCTTATCATGCAGAAGTAATATTAGATAAAAGAGTTAATGAAAATGGAACTGTAGATTATTTAATTGCTCATAATCGTGGAGGAACAACAATGGAAGCTAGATGGAAAAATGAACAAGAATTATTTAATGACTTAGATAATGGTAGTTTATTTTTAAATTCTTATCAAGGTAAAGATGGTATGAATAAAATTAAATATGATGGTATAAATAGGGCACATCAAATTCAGGGTTATAATGAAAATGCTAGTTTATATAATGAGAGTATAATTCCTAATTATACTGTTGATGATGGTACTACATTTTTTAGTAATGATAATACATTAGATATTTTTACTGGTAATTATTTAGAGATAGGTAAAATGAGTAATTTACCACCACATATATTAAATCAATTAGCTATTAATCAATTAGGTATTAAAGAAATAGAAACAGGGAGTGGGTCTAGTAGAAGTACAGCTAAAACAATAATGGGTATATTAGATGCTGCACATCCTGGTGATTTACAAAAAAAGATGAGAGAAGTACAATATCATGATGGTTTTCTTTTTGATGGTGATGATATCTCTTGGAAAGAAGTTTTATATAATGATGGTATTATAAATGATAAAATAGTCGCTCAAGAAGTTGTAGATTATGTAAATTTAAGTGGTGGGGATTATCGGACTATGGATAATATTTTAGGACTTTCATATTCAGATATATTTGAAAGTAAAAATGCCTTTATGAAATATATAGATAGGGAAAATAAATTAAATCCTTTTGAACAAAAACATGCATTTGTAAATCAAAAACAAAGTAAAGGAGAATACCAGCAGAAAAATTTAAGTGAGAGAGGTAGATATATGAGAGATAAATTTTATTCAGATAGTGATGGATTTCAAGGACCTCAGCAACAGTTTACATCATCTTTAGCTTTATCTATTGATAATTATCATAAAATAGCTAAAATGTATCCAGATTTAAATGAATCAGAATTAATTAATTTAACTACATTAATGCATAATGCTCCAGGTAAAGCAATGTCTAGAGATTATGTTATGCATTTTCTTAAGAATAATTCTGTAGATTATGTTAATGCTGTTAATGACGCAGTTTCAAATTATAATATTGATACAAAATTTCCTAATGTTATGGGATATACATATTATAATATTGATATAGATGAAGTTGAAATTTCTGCTGAAAGATCAGGATTTACTTTAAATCCATTTTCTAAAAAGAAAAAGTTTTTAGGTTTATTTGAAGAAGGTGGAGAAGTACCATCATATGATGAAGGAAACCATGTCCATCCTCATCCAGATGAAGATGTAGGATTTTTGGATAAAATTACAAATAAAATAGGAGATGGACTTAATAAGTATAACAGATTAAAAGAAGAAGGATTAGATGCTGGACAATATTTTAAAGGAATAGATCTTAATCCATGGGCTGAAGGAAAAACTATGTCCTTTGAAGGATATAGAGCTTATCCAGTAAGTTTAAGTGAAGTTGAAATTAGAGATGCAGACGGAAATATAGATAATACTAGAACTTATTTAGCAAATAATTATTTAGATGATGGTTGGACTAAATGGGTAGGTGATGTTGCTGGATGGGTAGGTGATGCGTATGAATATGTAAAAAATATTGAAATGGATATGACTGAACCAAATGAAGTTGAAAAGAGTTTAGGTATTAGTAAAAGTGATAAAGTTTCATACTCAAGTAGCAATCCAATGTCTATGAAGAGTATGAAATAAATGATAGAAAAGTAAAATTTTAAAATAAAAGTAAAATAAGTTGTGAAATATATAAAAAAGTATTATTTTTGCTATAATATAGACAAAACTTTGAAAATATAACAAAGTTTGTTATGATATTAACTAAAAATAAATTATATTTGTAATACCATTAATTATGAGTGAAACTAAAAAAGAAGTAAAAGACGTATCAAATTCTACAAGTGTAAATACTATGTGGGATATTGATGACGCAACGAATTTTGAAAATGCTTTTGATATGGCAGAATCAACTAGTGCTGATCCTATTATCGATTTTGGAACAGAGACTAAAGAAGAAACTATATCAAAAGAAAAAGAACAAACAGATACTAAATTAGGTAATTTGGAAGAAAAAAATGATCCTGTTCCTGTTAAGGAACCAGAATTAGATCTTCCAGAAGTAAAAGAAGAAGTATCTGAAGAAATCTCTGACTTTGATCCAGGTCAAGTTGAAGGGGAATCTACATCAGATGATAATATTAATAATGATCCTGTAGCTATTTTTGCTAGTATGCTACAAGAGAAAGAGATAATAGATATTGATGAAGATTTTGAACCTTCTGAAAAAGGATTAATAAATGCTGTCGAATCTACAATTGATAGTAGAGTTAAAGAAGAACTTGATTTATTTCAAAACACATTAACTGGAGAAGGTAGGGCGCTTTTAAAGCATCTTATTAATGGTGGTGATGTGGGTAATTTTGTTAGTGCATATTCACAAGTAGGATTCGATAAAGTTGATTTAAAGAATGCTAATAATCAAAAATATGTATTAGGAGAGTTTATGAAATTAAGAGGAGATTCTGATCAAGAGATTAAAGAAAATATTGAGTTATATGAGGATAATGGTATATTAGCTAAGAAAGCTGGATTAGCGAAGAACAAACTTGTTGATTATCAAGATAAACAAAAACAAGAATTTGCTGATAAACAAGTTTATGCTGCTCAAGAAAAAGAGCGTGTAAGGGCTGAAGTAGTGTCTAATATACAAGATACAATAGCAAATTCTGAAGAGATAAAAGGTGTTCCTTTATCTAGAAAAGCTAAAAAAGACTTGTTATCCTATATGACTGTACCTGCTGTTAAGATTAATGATCCTAGCGGTGGTATACAATATGTAACTCAATTTCAAGCTGATGAAATGAAAACATCTAATGATATAGATGAATTTATTTTAAAAGCTTATCTGCGAATGACTGACTATGATATGTCTAGTGCAAATAAAAAATCAGTTACCGCATTTAGCTCTAAACTTAGAAATAGTCTCCAGAATAAGAAAACTATGACGGATACTAAAGCTATGTTTGGAGGAAACAAAAAGACTACTAGTTCAAAATCTAGTAGTTCTTGGGATTTGTAAATAATTATTAATTAATAAATTTAAATTTAAAAAAGATGGCAAGAGCACAATCAAAATTAGTAACGATGACTCGTCCTTGGCATGCTAACTTTACTGAAATGAATCACCTGGGGTCTGCTTTTATGGCTGAACCTCATAAATTTGATAAGGTCCTAACTAGAGTATTTACTGCTTCTAGATTAGCAGATAATCCTTTGACAGCGATGACTAAAGGTATGGGCAAGCTAAGCGAGATTGAATCGTTTGAATGGGAATGGGAATTGATGGGATCATCATCTCGTCCTTTAGTAATAATAGAAAACTTTGAATCAGGAGCTACAGCTGCTGCAGGTAATACTACTAATCCTGGTATTGCTGGTACTGAGTTCAGAATCAAAGTTGACGAAGACTGGTGGAAACCTGGAGATGTTGTTACACCAGATAAGAAATATCTTTGTAGAGTACAAAGAGAACCTATCGCTGATGGTGATGGATATATATATTTCTTAAGACTAGTAACTGATGACAATAGTATGTTTTTAGAGCCTAGTTATATGAATGTAGGAACACAATGGACTAAATACTTCTCTATTTATGAAGAAGGTGGTGACCAGTCTGGTTCTACTACATATGCAATGCCTATGAAACTGAAATCTTCTTTATCTACATTAAGAAAAGAATATTCAGTTACGGGTGATGCTGCTAATCAAGCATTAGTAGTTGCGTTAATGGATGCAGAAGGTAAAACATATAAAGACTATAAATGGTTAAAATATGCTGAAGCTGAGTATTGGATCCAATGGCACAAAGAAAAAGAAAGATCTCTATGGTACGGAAGATCTAATAGTACTGTACCTGGAGCGAATGGAAGAATGGCTAGAACAGGTCCTGGAGTTCAGGAATTGTTAGAAGATTCTCACATTCACTATTATTCTACACTAACTGAGAGTTTAATCCGTGAATATTTATTGGATATTTTCTTTGGTAGAGTAGATATGTCTAACAGAAATATTGTAGCCTTTACAGGTGAATATGGTATGTTAGCATTTCACCAAGCAATGATGAATGCATCTGCTCCTTTCTTAACTACAGATAGTAAGTTTGTTGGAGGTAGTGGAAGTAGTTTAGAATTTGGTGGACAGTTCGTTAAATATAATGGACCAAATGGAATTTCTTTAACATTAAGACATAATCCTGTTTATGATGATAGAGAAATTAATTTAAAAATGCACACACAGTTACAAGTTCCTATAGAGTCAATGAGATTTACTTTCCTTGACTTTGGAGGTGGTGACGGTATGGGTAATATCAAATACGTTCATAAGAAAAATGGTTATAAACTAGGATATGTTTCTGGTTTACAAACTCCTTATGGACCAAATCAAGGTGGGTTAATGAGTAATGCTAAAGATTCGTACACTATGATCGTTCACGATCAATGTGGTGTTCAAATTGATGACGTTACTCGATGTGGAGAATTAATTCTTCAAGAAAATTAATCTAACTTAAAATAAAAATGATGAGTAAACAAACTTTGGTTTATGTAAAACCTATTGTAAGAAAGAAATGGCATGGTTTAAATGAATTAGGCCGTTCTAAATTTCAAGATACATCTGATGTCTTGATGGCGTTATATGATAATAAAATTGGTAAAATGGCTACAGGTTTGGATACAGATGATGAAACAAGACTAGGATCAGCTTTAGGAGCTGATCTTAGTTCTTCTTCTGAATACTGGGATTCTTTTAGAATAAAACTAAAAGACCAAACTATGATATTTAATATAAGTATCCCTTTACAAGAACTCCAAGTTAAATTATTACAAGCTAGTAAGTTTGTAGGTAATTCACAAAGAGAAATTGATGGAGGAAAATGGCCTCAAGCTAAATATGTTATTTATAATGAAGCACAAGAATTAGAGAAGGAAGCTAATGTAGTAGAATTTAAAGCAAAAGCTATAGAATTATTTAATAAATTATCATCTGAAAAGAAAGAAGATTTATTAAAGATATATGGTAAATTTGTAGAGAACTCTTCTAGAGATTTTATTTATACAAAACTTTTTGAAATTGTAGATAATGATCCTATAGAGTTTATGAAGACTGCAACATTAACACCTGAAGAAATTAAAATTAGAGCTCTTATATTTGATCTAGAAAGAACTGGTATATTAAGAAGAAAAAATGCTGCTTATCTATATAATGATCAGCAACTTGGTTTTGACTTTGATAATACTGTTGAAGTTTTATTAGATCCTATGAAACAAGAGTTATTAGTTAAATTGAAAAGTGATCTTGAATCAAGAACACCTTCTTATAATAATGTAGTTAAAGAAGTTGAAGAAGAACTAGTTGAAAAACTAGTTGAGAAATCAACTCCTAAATCTAAAAAAAAGAGCAAGTCGAAAAAATCTAAATAATGGATGTACAAGAAATGCATTATGAAGTTAAGCTTAAACTTAACAAAGTTGATAGTCAAGATTATGAAAATTTAATTGTCCCTGAAATAGACTGGTATCTAAATGAGGCTCAAAATATTTTTATAAAACAACGCTATGGTATTTCTAACTCCAAACGTAAAGGTTTTGAAACTAGCCAAAAAAGAATAGATGATCTGAGAGAGTTAGTAGTAAAAGGAACTATTATTCCCTTTGCTACTTCTCTTGCAGATATAAATACTTTTGAAGCTTGTTTACCTATTAATTATATGTTTTATATAAGAAGTAGGATAGATTTGAATAAAGAAGGATGTGGGGATAAACAAGCGGTATCTGCTGTGCAAGTACAACATGATGATTTAAATGAATTTTTAGATGATCCTTTTTATTCTCCTTCTTTTGAATGGGAAGAAGTTCCTATTGTTTTTATGGGAACTAACTCTACATCATGTACTTTTGGGACTGTTTTAGGATATTCCGATGGTACGTTTACTTTGACCGATTTAAGACTCGATTATTTAAGACATCCTGTTCGTATATCATGGGGAGGTGGAATTGATAATGGGGGATTAAGTTATACGCTTCCTAACGGTGTTACAGCTGCACTTCTGACAAATTGTGAGTTAGCTGAACATACACATCATGAGATTGTGGATTTAGCCGTTATGATAGCTTCGGGTGATTTAGACCACCCAAATTTTCAGATGAAAATGCTGAAAACACAATTAAATGAATAATAATATATAAAAATTAAAAAAAAATGAGTACAAGAAATATGACAACCGATGTCTTGGTACCTTTTGTAGATAACGTTATGGCACAAGATGCCAATGTTGCTACATTTGCGGGTTCTGGGACTGCTGGTGAATTATATGCTTATGATGCTGACTCCAATTTATTGGTAGGAACATCAGAGATTGCAGCAACGGCTGCAGGTCCTATGGCTAGAGCTATAACTTGGGCTATTAAGTATACAGACGCAGATGGGAATAATGCTCTTAAAAAGAGTAGTCCTATACCTGTGAGAAATGTTAGATCTGTTCGTTATCAAGTGGGTGCAGCTGGTACAGCAAAAGTTGTAACAATTGATGGTGTTGCAGATATCGACTGTGAAACTGAATATTGTTTAAAAGTGAGATATGAATCTCCAGAAATTGCTAAAACATATGGTTATCAAGATATGGTTAAGACCTATTCTTATGTAACTAGATGTTGTGGTACTGCTTGTGGATGTCCTGATGGAGCTACATGGGATGCTCTTATGGGACTTGCTGAACAACTTAATAATGATAATGATTCAGGAATGAATAATGGTACAGCTAAATCTATTTTAAGTGCAGAAGTAAGAAATAGTAGTACTATTTTAACTACTACTGATTATGATAATGATGTAGCTTGGACATTTACTAAGGGTTCTAAGGTTATTACATGTGATGGTGATCTTGATTATGGTGGAGGTACTGATGTTGTAGTTGGTGACTTTATTGGTGGTGATAGTGTTGGGTTAGGTACATTTACTGCTGCTGCTAGTGATTACTTTAGAATTGATGCAATATTTACAAGTGCTACTGCTTCGACTATTACTTTAGATCGTCCTTGGCCACACGACACATTTACTGCTGCTGCGGGTGGGGAAGATATTCAAGTATTACCTAAAGCAACTGGAGAAGCTTATGCTGATTCTACTTGGTCTTTAGTAATAACAGGTGCTGGACAAGTTAATCCTTCTGCTAATCCTAATTATAACTATTTCCCTGCTTACATGACAGATTTCTATGTTGGGTTAAGTTGTAATTTAGATTGTAATGGTACTGTAACTACTAGTCAAGCTTTAGTTCAACCTGAAGGTTATGGTGTTGGTATCCAAAAAATGGAAATTGATGCTTCTAGAAAGCATAAACCTTATTCAAGTGCTACACTTACTGATCAGCCAGTTTCTGGCCAAGATTTCTTTGTAGGTACTGGTACTACGCAAACTACTGCTTACTATGGTCAGATAATCGTTGATTATACTGATGGTGGGCATTCATCTGCTGAGCAACCAATTATCTCTAGTAAGAGATTAATTATTGCTGTAGATGTAGGTGATACTACTTTATTAGGAACAGCAACTGCTGCTGCGGCTGCTGTAACTACTGATTCTGTATTAGAGTGGTGGGCAAGATTCTGTGATGCCTTCGATGTTAACTTCGAAATGGAGCAACTTGATCTAGACGCAGGAACTGACTAATAGTTAGTTACCTCAGATATTAAGAGAAGGAGGGGTATATCCCCTCCCTCTTTTATCTGTTTAAAATTCAATAAGGATATGGATACTATTTTGTGTATATTACAAGCTTACGCAACTCAAATAATAAATGATTGTGATAAATGTAATGAGGAGTTTCTAAAAAAATTTTTAGAAGCTTATTCATTATATAGAGCTGTATTATTAGCTACTGAAGAAGGATGTGATCCGTCTATAATATCTCAAGTACAAAACACATTAGAAAATTATGTTCTTACTATGGAATGTAGAAATTGTGGAAACTGTTAAATATATATAATGACTAATCATAATACTAATACTTTTATATCAAAAGCTGATAAACAAAGATATGATATAATACCAGCTCAAGATTGTAGTGGTTTTTTATTTGCATTATCTCAAAATACTACTTTAGATAATCAAGATCCTAATCAAGTAACTAATATGGCTATTACTTTAACAATAATAGATCATATTAATCTTACTACTACTATATATACTGATGGTACTGATTATGATATGAATTACTATGAGGATGAGCTTATAGATGGTATATTTATCACATATGCATTTAGTACTGGTAGATATACTATAAGATACACAGTAACTGGTGATAATATAGATGATATAGTTGTAGAACAATCTATAATGATAGATTGTAATTGTTGTTTATATACTGGGTTAAATAAATTAGCTGAGTTAGCTTGTGACGAATGTGATCCACAATATAAAAAGAATTTTATAAAAACTTATGCTTTAAGTAAAGCAATTGAACTGTCTCCTAGTACTGTTAATAAGGTTATGTTAAAAAGAGCTATTAAAATGAGAGATGATTTGTGTGATAAGTTGTGTAATTGTAAAAACTGTTAATTATGCCTAATACAAATCAATATCATAACTGGAAAAGATATAATACAACCGATCCTTGTAATCAGCAAGCTCCTATGACTAAATGTTATGCTAGTAATATTACAGGTACTTCGGCTCAAATAAAAGCGTCTAGTCACGATTGGTGGCTTAGTTTAGGTAGCCCTGCTGTAGGTAAAGTTGTAGAACAGATTAGTTATACAGGAAATGGGGCAATAGTAAGAACATGTTGGAAATTTAAAGGAACTAGTAATAATACACCTACTGGAGGTTTTGGTCTTGCAATTCCTGGTTCAACACCTTCAGGATGGACTATACATAATAATTGCGCTGATTGTAATTTTATTACACCTCCAGTTTCATATGATTGTATAACTGGGACATGTGTAGATCCAGGTGATGGTCTTGGTTATTATTCTGCTGCAAATGGATTTGGTCCAGTTCTTTTACAAGATTGTCAAGTTAATTGTCAAATACAACCATCTTGGAATTGTGTAAATGGAAATTGTGTTGATCCAGGAACAGGTAATGGACAGTATTCTTCATTATCTGCATGTCAAGCTGTTTGTGCTGTTGTACGTCCTGAATCATATGATTGTGTAAATGGAACTTGTATAGATCCAGGGACTGGGAATGGGCAGTATTCTGTAGCGAATGGATATCTAAGTCCTCTTTCTGATTGTCAAGCAGTTTGTGGAGTACCAAGATCTTCATGGAATTGTGAATGTACTGGAGCGTGTATTGATCCAGGAGATGGTAGTGGGACTTATACTACATTAGTTGATTGTCAGGCAGCTTGTAATAATAATAATGGAGCTAATATAACTTATAATTTAAATAGTAGTCCATGTGGAGAGGGAATAGCTGCAATGTTTACAGTAGATACTAGTTGTGCTGGTTGTAGTGGAACTGCTCCTTGCGCTAGTGGAGCTACAAATTGTGGAGGTACGTGTTTTAATGGTATTCAATTCTGGTGGGAATATGAAATTTCTCCAGGTGTTTGGGCTAATGTATCTGGTGCAGGTACACTTGCAATGTCTGGTTTATCTTATGATGCATTTGATGCACAAGGATGGCAAATGCTTAGAGGTTGTGGTCAATTATTTGATTTTTATACTCAATATGGAGATGGTAATTATAGAGCGAAGGTAGAAGTATTTCATATAGACCCACTTCAAAATTATATATTTTATGGAAATACTATAAATTTTATATCTTCATTTAATATGATAACACAATGTGGATGTATGGATCCATTATCACAAAATTATTTATCTACTGCAACATGTGATGACGGAAGTTGTACTTATCCAGATTTTCATGAATGGAAAGATTGTGATACTGGTGATATTGTTAATATAGTAGAAACTGGTCAGGCAAATACAGCTATTAATACTGCTAATTTTCATTCAATTCCTCAACCAAATATAGGAGAAACAATAAAATCAGGTATAGAGAAATGTTATGAATATTTAGGAACAAATGTAAGTACTGCTGTTAATGGTTTTGTTGGGTATCCAATAATTGGTATTACAGTATATAATGATTGTAGTACATGTAATATTATATATGGATGTACGGATCCAGCAGCTACTAATTATAATCCTTTAGCTCAAATAGATGATGGGTCTTGTATTTATGTAAAACGTGAATGTGGATGTACTGACCCTGCTGCAACAAATTATGATGCAACAGCTAATGCAGATTGTT